>ERZ794982.49-NODE-49-length-101847-cov-15.970292_pt1 | contig 101847 bp, 95 predicted proteins | sample MGYA00433071_ERZ794982 | MGnify/ENA primary metagenome ERZ794982 (study PRJEB30140, sample SAMN00862574) | bioreactor metagenome | study: EMG produced TPA metagenomics assembly of the Bioreactor inoculated with sediment Metagenome (bioreactor metagenome)...
TGTTTACATGCGGCTTATTACGTTCAAACTTTTCCTTAGCCATAGGAAATAGCTCCAGTTTAGAATTTCATTAAGTGCGTGAAGCGTGAGGTTTAGGCATATTTTGCCTGAACCTCGTCTGCAACGGCCTGCGGCACTTGTGAATAGTGATCAAACACCATGGAATACTGAGCACGACCCTGGGACATGGAACGAAGATTGTTCACATACCCAAACATGTTCGCCAGTGGAACCATGGCAGTGATGACGGTTACAACACCACGAGCTTCAGTGCCGGAAATCTGACCGCGGCGAGAGTTGATGTCACCGATGATGTCACCCATATATTCTTCAGGGGTAACAACTTCGACTTTCATCATTGGCTCAAGCAGCTTTGGACCAGCGGCACGACAACCTTCGCGGAAGCCCGCGCGAGAAGCGATCTCAAAGGCAAGAACGCTGGAGTCAACGTCATGGTATGCACCATCAGTCAGCTCAACTTTCACGTCTACCATTGGGAAGCCAGCGATAGGACCAGAGGTCATAACGGACTGGACGCCCTTCTCAACACCAGGGATGTATTCTTTTGGAACGTTACCACCGACAATAGAGCTCTTGAATTCGAAACCAGCGCCTGGCTCGTTTGGCTCAATTGTCAATTTCACGCGAGCGAACTGACCAGAACCACCAGACTGTTTCTTGTGGGTGTAGTCAATGTTCTCAGAGCGAGAAATGGTTTCGCGGTAAGCAACCTGCGGAGCACCAATTTGCGCTTCCACCTTGAATTCACGTTTCATACGATCAACAAGAATATCAAGATGCAGCTCACCCATACCAGCGATAATGGTCTGACCGGATTCTTCGTCAGTCTTCACGCGGAAGGATGGATCCTCGGCAGCCAGACGATTCAGGGCAAGACCCATCTTCTCCTGGTCGGCCTTGGTTTTAGGCTCAACAGCAATTTCGATAACTGGATCCGGGAATTCCATACGTTCCAGAATAACCGGGCGCAGTGGATCACACAGAGTATCACCAGTTGTAGTGTCTTTCAAACCAGCGATCGCAACGATGTCACCAGCATGTGCCTGCTTGATGTCCTCACGAGAGTTGGAGTGCATCTGAAGCATACGACCAACGCGCTCGCGCTTTTCCTTCACGGTATTGAGAACGGACGTACCAGTCTCAAGAGTACCGGAATAGATGCGGCAGAAAGTCAAGGAACCTACAAACGGGTCGTTCATGATCTTGAACGCCAGCATGGAGAACGGCTCTTCGTCAGACGCTTCGCGAGTGGTTTCCTCTTCGGTCTTAACATCAACGCCCTTGATGGCTTCAATTTCGACCGGGCTAGGCAGATAGTCTACCACTGCGTCAAGCAAAGGCTGAACACCTTTGTTCTTGAACGCGGTACCACAGAGGATAGGAACAAACTCGTTGGCAATGGTGCCCTTGCGGATCAGTTCCATGATCTTTTCATTGGATGGCTCATCACCCTCCAAATAGGCTTCCATCGCTTCTTCGTCGCATTCAACAACACTCTCAATAAGAGTTTCGCGATATTCAGCAGCCTGATCTACGAGCTCGGCAGGAATATCGCCAATCTCGAATTTAGCGCCCAGAGACTCTTCCAGCCAGATGATTGACTTCATCTGAACCAGATCGATAACACCTGAGAATTCGCTCTCAGCGCCAATCGGCAACTGAAGGCAAAGAGCAGTCGCACCGAGGCGCTCCTTGACCATGTCAACGCAGCGGAAGAAATCAGCACCAAGCTTGTCCATCTTGTTGACAAAGATCATCCGAGGAACGTTGTACTTATCAGCCTGACGCCAAACGGTCTCGGTCTGCGGCTCAACACCAGCATTGGCGTCAAGTGCACAAACCGCACCATCGAGAACACGCAAGGAACGCTCAACTTCAATAGTGAAATCAACGTGACCTGGAGTATCGATGATGTTCAGACGCTTTTCGCGCCAGAAACAGGTGGTAGCAGCAGAGGTAATGGTAATACCACGCTCTTGCTCCTGCTCCATCCAGTCCATGGTAGCTGCGCCATCATGAACTTCGCCAATTTTGTGGCTTTTACCGGTATAGTAGAGGATACGTTCCGTAGTGGTCGTCTTACCAGCATCGATGTGAGCCATGATGCCGAAGTTACGATAGTCCTCAATCTTGTGGCTGCGTGCCATGACTTCGCCCCTAAAGGTTTACCAGCGATAATGCGAGAAGGCACGGTTGGCTTCGGCCATACGGTGCGTATCTTCGCGTTTTTTAACTGCGGAACCGCGATTGTTAAACGCATCAAGAAGCTCGCCAGAAAGACGATCAATCATGGTGCGCTCATTCCGGCCGCGAGCGGCGGAAATGATCCAGCGGATAGCCAGGGCCTGCTTGCGTTCAGTACGAACATCAACAGGAACCTGATAGGTTGCACCACCAACACGGCGGGAACGAACCTCAACAGAAGGCATTACATTTTCCAGAGCAGTGTGAAACACCTCTACTGGATCCTGCTTGAGTTTACCTTCGACAGAATCAAGAGCACCGTAAACAATCCGTTCAGAAACGGACTTTTTACCATCCAGCATGATGCTGTTCATGAATTTGGAAATAACGATATCACCGAACTTCGGGTCCGGGTTGATAGTACGTTTTTCTGCACTATGGCGACGTGACATGTGACCTGTACTCCAAAGAACGGCTTATTTAGGCCGCTTCGCGCCATATTTGGAACGACGCTGCTTACGGTCTTTAACACCCTGGGTATCGAGAACACCACGCAGAATGTGGTAACGAACACCAGGCAAATCTTTTACACGTCCGCCGCGGATCATCACAACGGAGTGTTCTTGAAGGTTATGGCCCTCACCAGGGATATAGCCGATAACTTCAAAACCGTTGGTCAAGCGAACCTTGGCAACCTTACGCAAAGCCGAGTTAGGCTTTTTAGGCGTAGTGGTATAAACGCGCGTACAAACGCCCCGCTTCTGTGGGCAGGCCTCCATGGCCGGTACTTTATTTCGCTTTACCGGCGCCTTGCGCGGCTTGCGAATAAGCTGGTTAATGGTTGGCATATAGCGTGCCTTTCAGATCTCTCTGAACGAATTACCAAAAATGCACCGTCCGCACGCACAAAAGCGCACCATCGCACGACTTCTGCCGCGAACAGCACTGTGAAAACCAGAGGATCACGGAAACCCGCGATCATGAGCCAGTCAATCTCAGCTTCATTTTAATGGACAGCGTTTAAATCGATTTGGTTCAAAGACGTGTCGTCTCTGATTGGATCGGTTTACCGCCTGTCCGAGAAGTGGCGCGAACATATGCCGAAGAACTCGCCTCGTCAACCCCCTATGCAAAGATTCAGGGGAGCTGCGAGCTTGCTATGCGAGAGGGTAATATTATTTCAAAAAAAAGCACGATTAAACAATAAATGAATTGGAAAATTTCCAACGGTTAGAATCGGCTAAATCCCTAACAAAAATACAAGATCAAAGAGGGCTTAACAGAAATATGACCACAGATTCGAAGATGCGAATCCCTCTCCTGCTGATCATTGGAATCCAACTCGATTCTCACCCGGAAGGCAGATCATCGTCCAGAATTCAAACAACAAAAAAGGCCGCCCAAATGAGCGGCCTTTTTCATAAATTTATGCAATCCGATCACTCGCCCGGGGTACCAGACAAATCGGTGATCTGAGGAGTCGTGGACAGAGACTGCGCTTTCTGCTTCTCTTCCAAAATCAGATCATCGCGATGTGAAGCAACGCGGCGCAGACCGGACATCACACGACCCGTACCTGCTGGGATCAAGCGACCCACAATCACGTTTTCCTTCAGACCTTCCAAAGTATCGATCTTGCCCTGAACCGAAGCTTCGGTAAGAACGCGAGTGGTTTCTTGGAAGGATGCAGCAGAAATAAAGGAGCGTGTCTGCAAACTTGCCTTGGTGATACCAAGCAGAACCGGCTTGCCTTTGGCCGGATGTTTGCCTTCAGCTATCAAACGCTCATTTTCTTCATCAAACTCAAGGCGATCAATTTGCTCGCTAGCAAGGAAATCACTATCACCACGCTCTTCGATCTCTACCTTCTGCAGCATCTGGCGAACGATAACTTCGATATGCTTATCGTTGATACCCACACCCTGCAGACGATAAACGTCCTGGATCTCATTGACCAGATATTCAGCCAGAGCAGCAACGCCCTTAACAGCCAGAATATCATGCGGTGCCGGATTACCGTCGAGAATATAATCGCCCTTCTCGATCGCATCACCTTCCTGCAAGTGGAAAGGACGACCTTTCGGGATCAGATATTCGATTGGCTCCACACCATCTTCCTGAGATTCCAGAACGATGCGACGCTTGTTCTTGTAGTCACGACCAAACTTGATGATGCCGTCCATATCGGCAATAACTGCATGATCCTTCGGACGACGTGCTTCGAACAATTCAGCAACCCGTGGCAGACCACCGGTAATATCCTTGGTTTTCGCACTTTCCATAGGAACACGAGCCAAAACGTCACCTGCTCCGACCTTGGTTCCTGGCTGTACAGACAGAATAGCATCGACAGAAAGAAGATAGCGAGCATCGCCACCACGATCCAGAGGCTTGATCGCACCACTATCATCCTTAATGGTGATGGCGGGCTTCAGATCCGCAGATCTTGGATTTGAACGCCAGTCGATAACGACACGCTTGGTGATACCGGTTGATTCATCAGTTGTCTCACTGACGGACAGGCCTTCAGCAACATCTTCAAAGTCAACCACACCACTGGCTTCGGACAGAACCGGGCGGGTATATGGATCCCATTCTGCCAGTCGCTGGCCTGGTTCCACCTTGTCGCCTTCGTCGACATGCAGATGAGAACCATATGTCAGTTTGTTGACAGAGCGCTCATTACCTTCGCTGTCTTCAATCACGATGGTCACGTTGCGTCCCAGAGCAACAAGCTTGCCCTCGGAGTCGCGTGCAATATTGCGATTGCGGATGCGAATGGTGCCTTCGAAATTGGATTCGATGAAGGAGGAGTCAACAACCTGCGCAGTACCACCGATATGGAAGGTACGCATGGTCAGCTGAGTACCAGGCTCACCAATGGACTGAGCCGCAATAACACCAACAGCCTCACCAATATTCACCTCAGTACCACGTGCAAGGTCGCGACCATAACAAGCGGCACAAACACCATGACGAGTGTTACAGGTCAGAACAGAGCGAACCTTGATGGACTGTAGACCACACTCTTCGATCTCTTCCAAATGCTCTTCGGAAATGATTTCACCAGCTGGCACAATCACATTGGATGTCTTCGGATTGACAACATCCGCCGCAGCTGTACGACCACGCACACGCAGGCTCAGAGATGCAACCACCTGACCGGCGTCAACGATCGCTTGAACGTCAAGACCGTCCTCTGAACCACAATCAACCTCGGTGATGATGCTGTCCTGAGCAACATCCACCAGACGACGGGTCAGATAACCGGAGTTGGCGGTCTTCAAAGCCGTATCCGCCAGACCTTTACGAGCACCGTGAGTGGAGTTGAAGTACTCGAGAACTGACAATCCTTCTTTAAAGTTCGAGATAATTGGTGTTTCAATAATCTCGCCAGAAGGCTTGGCCATCAGGCCACGCATACCTGCAAGCTGTTTCATCTGAGCAGGTGAACCACGAGCACCGGAGTGAGCCATCATGTAAACAGAATTCATCTGTTTCTGACGCTTGGTCTCTTCATCAAACTCAACAGCCTGAATGCGCTTCATCATCTCGTCAGCAACGCGATCGGTACATTTCGCCCACGCGTCAACAACCTTGTTGTATTTCTCGCCTTGCGTAATCAGACCATCGTTATATTGCTGTTCGAATTCCTTGGCCAGAGAGTTGGTTTCAGACACCAGACCATGCTTGGTATCCGGAATAACCATGTCATCCTTACCAAAGGAAATACCAGCACGGAACGCGCGGTTGAAGCCAAGACCCATGATCTGGTCACAGAAGATAACCGTCTCCTTCTGACCACAGTGACGATACACTGTATAGATCATCTTGGAGATTTCTTTCTTGGTCATCAACTTGTTGCAGACGTCGTAAGGCACTTCGACATTACGCGGCAACAACTCACCAATCAACATGCGACCAGGAGTGGTCTCGTAAATCTTTGAAACCGGATTGCCATTTTCATCAACGGTCTTGAAGCGACCTTTGACTTTGGCATGCAGAGTAACTGCCTTGGTTTCCAGCGCATGATGCAACTCACCAAAGTCAGAGAACAGCATTCCCTCACCTGGCTCATTGTCATTCATAATCGACAGATAATACAGACCCAGAACAATATCCTGAGACGGTACGATGATTGGCTCACCGTTTGCCGGATGCAGAATATTGTTGGTGGACATCATCAGAACGCGCGCTTCAAGCTGTGCTTCCAAAGACAGAGGCACGTGAACAGCCATCTGGTCACCATCAAAGTCAGCGTTAAACGCAGAACAGACGAGCGGGTGCAACTGGATTGCCTTGCCTTCAATCAGGGTGGGTTCAAAAGCCTGAATGCCCAGACGGTGAAGGGTTGGCGCGCGGTTCAACATGACCGGATGCTCGCGAATAACCTCATCGAGGATATCCCAGACTTCCGGTTTGCCCTTTTCAACCAGTTTCTTGGCCTGTTTCACGGTCGTGGAATAGCCTTTGGCATCCAGACGTGAATAAATGAACGGCTTGAACAGTTCCAGAGCCATCTTCTTAGGAAGACCACACTGATGCAGTTTCAGCTCTGGACCCACCACGATCACGGAACGACCGGAATAGTCAACACGCTTACCAAGAAGGTTCTGACGGAAACGACCATGCTTACCTTTGAGCATGTCGGACAGAGACTTCAACGGACGTTTGTTGGCACCGGTGATCACACGACCACGACGACCGTTATCAAACAGAGCGTCTACAGATTCCTGCAACATGCGCTTTTCGTTCCGGATGATGATATCCGGGGCACGCAGTTCCATCAGGCGCTTCAGACGGTTGTTACGGTTGATTACACGGCGATACAGATCGTTCAGATCAGATGTTGCGAAACGACCACCATCCAGTGGCACCAATGGGCGCAGATCAGGTGGTATCACAGGCACAACGGTCATGATCATCCATTCTGGGCGGTTGCCAGATTCAATGAATGCTTCAACGATCTTCAGACGCTTGGCCAGCTTGATTGGCTTCAGGGTCGAGGTGCTTTCGGCGATTTCCTGACGAAGTTTCTCGGAGATCTGTTCCAGATCCAACGATGCCAGAATTTCACGAATAGCTTCGGCGCCAATCATGGCTGTGAAGCTGTCTTCACCATACTCATCCTGAGCAATCACATATTCTTCTTCAGTAAGAAGCTGATACTCTTTCAGAGGCGTCAGGCCAGGCTCGACCACGATATAATTCTCAAAATAGAGAACGCGCTCAAGATCCTTGAGCGTCATGTCCAGCAGCTGACCGATACGGCTTGGCAAAGACTTCAGGAACCAGATGTGAGCAACAGGAGCAGCCAGCTCGATATGCCCCATGCGTTCACGGCGAACACGGGACAGAGTGACTTCAACACCACATTTTTCACAAATGATGCCTTTATATTTCATGCGCTTATATTTGCCGCACAAGCACTCATAGTCCTTGATCGGGCCAAAAATACGCGCACAGAACAAACCATCACGCTCAGGCTTGAACGTACGATAATTGATGGTTTCAGGCTTCTTGATTTCACCAAATGACCAGGACAGGATCTTTTCCGGACTCGCGATGGAGACACGGATCTGATCAAAGGTTTGGGCCTGAGCCTGCGGGCTGAAAAGATTCATGACCTCTTGGTTCATGGCTTCTCTCCTACGGGTTGACGGACCGCGGGGTTCCCTCCCCCTCGGTCCGTTCCGAATATAATCTCGGGTTCACGCAACCGCCGACGCTGCTATTCAGCAGCGTCCGCAGGCTTCTCATCACTATCGTCCAGATCGATCACGCGCTGACTATCTTCCAGCTCCATGTTCAAACCCAGTGACCGGATTTCTTTGACAAGCACGTTGAAGCTTTCCGGGATACCAGCTTCAAAGGTGTCATCACCCCGAACAATGGCTTCATACACTTTGGTACGACCAGCAACGTCATCCGACTTGACGGTGAGCATTTCCTGCAAGGTGTAGGCTGCGCCATACGCCTCCAGTGCCCAAACTTCCATCTCACCGAAGCGCTGACCACCAAACTGGGCTTTACCACCCAGCGGCTGCTGAGTAACCAGGCTGTATGGGCCAATGGAACGACCGTGGATCTTGTCATCAACCAAGTGGTGCAGCTTGAGCATGTAAATATAGCCCACTGTCACCGGACGGTCGAACTGATCACCGGTCCGTCCATCAAACAGAGTTGACTGACCGGAACCATCAAGGCCGGCACGTTCCAGCATTTCGACGACATCTGGCTCATGTGCACCATCAAAGACTGGTGTCGCGATGGACACGCCCTTTTTCAGCTGCTCAGCCATATTGATAACGGAATCGTCATCATGCTCCAGAACTTCCAGATTCTTGCCATTGTCATGGTAGATCTCATTCAGTTCAACACGCAGAGGTTCGAGATTGCCGGACTTTCTGTAGTCATCATACATCTTGCCGATCTTGCGACCCATGCCAGCACAGGCCCAACCCAGATGGGTTTCCAAAATCTGCCCCACATTCATGCGTGATGGCACGCCCAATGGGTTCAGTACGATATCCACATGGGTACCGTCTTCAAGATATGGCATATCTTCGATCGGAACAATACGAGAGACCACGCCTTTGTTACCATGACGGCCAGCCATCTTGTCGCCAGGCTGGATCTTACGCTTGATAGCGATGAAGACCTTGGCCATTTTCATGACCCCTGGTGGCAATTCGTCACCACGCTGCAGTTTCTCGACCTTGTCGATGAAACGCTGCTCAAGACGCTTGCGGCTATCGTCATACTGATTGCGCAGGGCTTCCACCTCACCCATCAGTTTTTCATCGTCAACAGCCAGCAACCACCACTGAGATCGTGGGAACTCGGACAACTCGGCACGTGTGATCTCAGAGCCCTTGCGGAACCCTTTAGGACCAGCAGTACCAACTTTGCCCTCCAGCATGTCAGCAAGACGACCATAGACGTTGCGGTCCAGAATGGCCTGCTCGTCATCACGATCTTTTGCAAGACGCTCGATCTCTTCACGCTCGATGGACATCGCGCGCTCGTCTTTATCGATACCATGACGGTTAAAGACACGAACCTCAACGACAGTACCAAAGGTTCCAGGAGGCATACGCAAGGATGTATCACGAACATCGGATGCTTTCTCGCCAAAAATGGCACGCAGAAGTTTTTCTTCCGGTGTCATTGGGCTTTCACCCTTTGGCGTGATTTTACCAACCAGAATATCACCGGGCTTAACTTCAGCACCAATATAGGTGATGCCTGCCTCGTCGAGATTCTTCAGAGATTCTTCGGATACGTTTGGAATATCGCGAGTGATCTCTTCAGGGCCCAACTTGGTATCGCGCGCCATGACCTCGAACTCTTCGATATGGATCGAAGTGAAGACGTCTTCTTTCACGATACGCTCGGACAGAAGGATGGAATCCTCGAAGTTGTAACCGTTCCATGGCATGAAAGCCACGAGAACGTTACGACCAAGCGCCAAGTCACCGAGATCGGTAGATGGACCATCAGCAAGGATCTCGCCCTTCTTCACCCGGTCACCAACAGAGACCAGCGGACGCTGGTTGATGCAGGTGGACTGGTTGGAGCGCTGGAACTTCGCCAGACGATAGATATCAACACCGGACTTGGATGGATCCAGATCTTCGGTCGCACGAACAACGATACGGGTCGCGTCAACCTGATCAACAACACCACCACGGATCGCACCAATCGCCGCACCGGAATCGCGAGCCACGACAGGCTCCATACCAGTACCAACGAACGGAGCTTCCGCCCGCACCAGAGGCACGGCCTGACGCTGCATGTTCGATCCCATCAATGCGCGGTTGGCGTCATCGTTTTCCAAGAATGGAATAAGAGCTGCAGCGACGGACACCAACTGCTTTGGAGACACGTCCATGAAGTCCACACGCTCGGCTGGAACCATCATCACATCGCCAGCGTGACGACAAATGATCAGCTCATCAACGAAACCACCCTGAGGGGTCAGCTCGATGTTTGCCTGTGCAACATAGTGCTTGGCTTCTTCCATAGCGGACAGATAAACCACATCACCAGTCACACGACCATCTTTCACCTTGCGATAAGGTGACTCGATGAAGCCATATTTGTTGACGCGAGCAAAGGTCGCCAGAGAGTTGATCAGACCAATGTTTGGACCTTCAGGCGTCTCAATCGGACAGATACGACCATAGTGAGTTGGATGAACGTCGCGCACTTCAAAGCCAGCACGCTCACGGGTCAAACCACCTGGGCCCAATGCAGACAGACGACGCTTATGCGTGATCTCGGACAGCGGGTTGGTTTGGTCCATGAACTGAGACAGCTGGGAAGAACCGAAGAATTCACGTACGGCAGCTGCCGCTGGCTTGGCATTGATCAGATCCTGCGGCATCACAGTATCGATCTCAATGGAAGACATACGCTCCTTGATCGCACGCTCCATGCGCAGCAGACCAATGCGGTACTGGTTCTCCATCAATTCGCCAACGGAACGAACACGTCGGTTACCAAGGTTATCGATATCGTCAATCTCGCCCTTGCCATCGCGCAGATCAAGCAAGGTACGGATCACTTCAACGATATCTTCCTTACGCAGAACCCGAACAGTGTCTTCACATTCCAGATCCATACGCATGTTCATCTTCACGCGACCAACAGCAGACAGATCATAACGCTCGGAATCAAAGAACAGAGACTGGAACATTGCCTCTGCAGTCTCGATGGTAGGCGGTTCACCTGGACGCATCACACGATAAATATCGAACAATGCAGTCTCACGGCTGGAATTCTTGTCAATCGACAACGTATTGCGGATGTAAGCACCAACAGACACATGGTCGATATTCAGAACAGAGACATCCTCGAAGCCTTCGGATTTGAGATTTTCGAGAATTTTCTCGTCAATCTCATCACCGGCTTCGGCAAAAATCTCACCCGTGACCAAGCTGACGGCATCTTCAGACAAATATCTGCCATAGATATCAGCGTCTTCCACCTTCAGATATTTAAGCCCGGCCTCAACCAGCTTCTTGATCTGACGAACAGTCAGCTTCTTACCAGCTTCAAAGACAACTTCACCGGTATCGGCATCGACCAGATCCTGCTCAGGCTTGGTACCTTTCAGCGTATTGCCATCGAACGGAACGCGCCAACTATCATCAGTACGCTCGAATTTGACAGCATCATAGTAAGTATCGAGAATTTCTTCTGAATCCAGACCAAGTGCATAAAGCAAGCTGGATACCGGGATCTTACGACGACGATCAATACGAGCATAAACAATGTCTTTGGCATCAAATTCAATATCCAGCCAGGAGCCGCGATAAGGAATGATACGTGCCGCAAACAGCAATTTGCCGGAAGAATGGCTTTTGCCTTTGTCATGATCGAAGAACACACCTGGTGAACGATGCATCTGAGACACGATGACGCGCTCGGTACCATTCACAATGAAAGTGCCCTTGTCTGTCATCAGCGGCATGTCGCCCATATAGACGTCTTGCTCTTTGATGTCCTTGACAGACTTGGCACCTGTGTCTTCATCAACTTCAAACACAATCAGTCGAAGCGTCAGCTTGAGCGGAGCCGAATATGTCATTCCGCGGAGACGGCACTCCTCGGTGTCATATTTCGGTGCTTCGAACTCATAGCGAACAAACTCCAACTGTGCTGTATTGGAAAAGTCCGTGATCGGAAACACAGAAGAAAAAACCGCCTGCAGACCGTCATCAGGACGACCACCGGCAGGTTCATATACTTGAAGAAACTGGTCATAAGAAGCTTTTTGAACCTCAATGAGGTTTGGCATTTCTGCCACTTCCTGAATGTGACCAAAATATTTACGGAGTTTTTTGCGACCGGAAAACGTCTGCGCCATCGTCGCTCCTCGTCTCGCTCAGTGGGCGGTTGGCCAAAAAGCCCGCGACAGGATTGTGCAGGCTCTTGAGATAAACGCCCGTTAAGTTACGGACTACCAACAAATTAAACAGACTCCGGAGAATCACTCCCCGGAGTCCATATTAAGGCCTAAACCTTATTTCAGTTCAACAGAAGCACCAGCTGCTTCCAGCTTGGCTTTCAGTTCTTCTGCTTCAGCTTTGTCTACGCCTTCTTTAACAGCTTTAGGAGCACCTTCTACGAGCTCTTTAGCTTCTTTCAGGCCAAGACCGGTAATGCCGCGAACTTCTTTAATGACGTTGATTTTCTTGTCACCAGCAGAAGCCAGAACAACGTCAAATTCAGTTTTCTCTTCAGCAGCTTCAGCAGCGCCACCGGCAACAGCAGCAACAGCTACAGGAGCAGCAGCGGAAACGCCCCACTTGTCTTCAAGCATGGTGGACAGTTCAGCAGCTTCCATAACGGTCAGTGCAGAGAGTTCTTCTACGAGCTTTTCAAGATCAGCCATCGTAATAATTCCTGTTAGTTCGAACCTAAATTCTGTAAATGTTTGAGAACGGCCTTATGCCGCTTCGTCCTTCTTGGCATATGCACCGAATACACGCGCAAGCTGACCGCCTGGTGCTTGAAGTACCTGAGCAACCTTGGTCGCTGGTGCCTGAAGAACACCAATGATTTTGCCGCGCAGTTCGTCAAGCGATGGCATGGTAGCAAGTGCTTTCACGCCATTTGTATCGAGTACGGTGGAACCCATTGCACCGCCCAGAATAACGAGTTTTTCGTTTTTCTTTGCGAACTCAGAGGCCACCTTCGGGGCTGAAACCGGATCGTCAGAAGTGACGATAACAGTCTGACCTTTAAACAGATCAGCAATTGGTTCAGCATCCGTGCCTTGAAGAGCGAGCTTGACAAGACGGTTCTTGGCAACCTGTACGTTTACGCCAGCTTCGCGGGCAGAACCGCGAAATGCTGTCATATCAGCAACAGTGAGGCCAGCATAATGAGCAACAACCACAACCTCAGAGCCTTTCAGCTCCTCATGAAGGGTAGCGACAAGCGCTTGCTTTTCCGCTCTATCCATGCCTTCTCTCCAGTTACTACCCTTTGAGGCAAACCTCGCGGGATAGAGTTACACTTACCAGCCCTTCACACTGAAACAGCAAGAAGATCTGGCACGAAGGGACCTGTCCTCCTTGCCGCCTCAAGGGCAAGCAAGCTGTAGGCTCGAACCAAACAACAAGTAACCTTGTTCATCTGATTCACCCCCATCTGTGCGGGCGATTAAGTCTTGCGACTCCCGCAGTCTTGGACAGGTTTCTGGCAAACGCCAGAAATCCTCCCGACAAGAATCGGGAGGAATCACGTTAGACTTCTAATCGACTTAGTCGATAGAAGCAAGATCTACGCGCACACCTGGCCCCATTGTGGAGGACAGGCTCATACGCTCCATGTAAGTGCCTTTGGCACCTGATGGCTTGGCCTTGGTAACAGCAGCAATAAATGCCTTGACGTTGTCAACCAACGCAGCTTCTTCAAAGCTCACTTTACCAACGCCACCATGGATGATACCGGCCTTCTCGACACGAAACTCAACGGAGCCACCTTTAGCCGCCTTGACAGCACCAGCAACATCAGGAGTAACGGTACCAACCTTTGGATTTGGCATCATGCCACGTGGGCCAAGAACTTTACCCAGACGACCAACCAGAGGCATCATGTCAGGAGATGCAATACAACGATCAAAATCGATGGTACCGCCCTGAACAACTGCCAACAGATCTTCTGCACCAACAATCTCTGCACCTGCAGCTTTAGCTTCTTCAGCCTTATCGCCACGTGCAAAAACAGCAACACGAACATTTTTACCAGAGCCAGCAGGCAGCTGACATACACCACGAACCATCTGGTCCGCATGACGCGGGTCAACACCGAGGTTCAGGGAGATTTCTACGGTCTCATCGAATTTGGCAGATGCAGCACCCTTGACCAGCTTCACAGCTTCTTCAACGGAATAAACCTTGTTTGCATCAACTTTTTCACGAGCAGCGCGGATACGTTTTCCTACATTAGCCATTGGATTATCCTACCACCTCGAGGCCCATGGAACGGGCAGAACCCTCAATCATCAACATCGCGGCTTCGATGTCGTTGGCATTGAGATCTTTCATCTTCTGCTCAGCAATTTCACGAACCTGATCCTTGGTCACGGAACCCGCCACATCACGACCAGGCGCACCAGAGCCCTTAGGCAGCTTGGCAGCTTTTTTCAGAAAGAAAGACGCCGGAGGTGTCTTCATTTCAAAAGTGAAAGACTTGTCCTGGTAAATGGTAATAATCACCGGAACCGGCGCATTTTTTTCCATTTCCTGCGTCTTGGCGTTAAACGCCTTACAGAATTCCATGATATTCAGGCCGCGCTGACCAAGAGCAGGACCAATTGGAGGGGATGGATTAGCAGCCCCTGCAGGAACCTGAAGTTTCAGGTAACCTTGAATCTTTTTTGCCATTTTTCTTTCCCTCGGCGCAAAGCACCTTCAGATAGACATGAGAAAGGGCGCGGTCGGACGGCTCGTTCGGCAAACGAACCAAATCTCCCGCACCTGTTATGATCAGAGTTTTTCAACCTGATTATATTCAAGCTCGACTGGTGTCGCACGACCAAAGATCGATACGGTAACCTTGAGGCGCGCACGCTCTTCGTCCACTTCCTCGACAAGCCCATTGAACGAAGCAAACGGCCCATCGGAAACCCGAACCTGCTCGCCAACTTCGAAACTGACGGTCGGCATCGGTTTCTCGACACCTTCCTGAACCTGATTCAACAAGCGATCCGCTTCCGCATTGGAAATTGGCATCGGCTTGTTGTCATTCCCCAGAAAGCCAGTGACTTTCGGGGTATTCTTGATCAAATGATAGGCGTCATCTGTCATTGCCATCTTCACCAGCACATAACCGGGGAAAAACTTGCGCTCAGATTCGACCTTGCGTCCACGACGCACTTCTACAAACTTCTCGGTCGGAACAAGAACTTCATCAAACAGATCACCAAGACCGGTCTGATCAGCCTTTTCACGAATAGCCTCCGCTACTTTCTTCTCGAAGTTCGAGTAGGCATGAACGATATACCACCGCTTTGCAATCGCCATGTCTATTAACCTCCCAGGCCAAGCACGAAGCTGACGCCAAATGACATGATCTGGTCAGCCAGCAAGAAAAAGATTGAAGCCAGGAAAACCATGACAAAAACCATCACAGTAGTAATGCCAGTCTCCTTCTGGGAAGGCCAGGTTACCTTCGATGCTTCAGATTTAACCTGCTGCAGAAAATCAAATGGGTTGGTCTTTGCCATGGAACCGCTCACACATAATAACGCGCGAAACAGAATTTCGCGCGTTCATAAGATTCTCACTACATATAATATCTTGCCATGCAAGATCAAGTGCGAAATGGCAGGGGCGGAGGGACTCGAACCCCCGACCCTCGGTTTTGGAGACCGATGCTCTACCAGCTGAGCTACACCCCTACTTCGCAAAACTTAGTGAAAACCAAGTTGGAGACTAACTATTGGAGTTCACAGACAACTGCAAGCGAAAAGATGACGAAATACAAAAAAATCAACAAGGGATCATCAAAACTTCATGAATTGTGACTCCATCCACAAAACCAACCTTCGATATCCATCCGTATCACCTTATTTCATCAAAATTATGAGAATCAAAAAACCCCTGAAAGCAATAGCTTGCAGGGGCTTCTTAAAGACATATCTCAAGTAAAGATGAAATCTCTTACTCGACGATAGAACCGACGATGCCGGCACCTACGGTACGGCCACCTTCGCGGATAGCGAAGCGCAGCTTTTCTTCCATAGCGATTGGCACGATCAGCTCAACATTCATCTCGACGTTATCGCCAGGCATAACCATCTCGGTACCTTCGTTCAGGGTAACAACACCCGTCACGTCAGTGGTACGGAAATAGAATTGTGGACGATAGTTGGTGAAGAACGGAGTATGACGACCGCCTTCTTCTTTCGTCAGGATGTAAGCTTCTGCTTTGAACTTGGTGTGTGGAGTAACGGAAGCTGGTGCACACAGAACCTGGCCACGCTCGACATCTTCACGCTTGGTACCACGCAGGAGAACACCAACATTGTCACCTGCTTCACCGCTATCAAGCAGCTTGCGGAACATTTCAACACCGGTACAGGTGGTTTTCTGGGTGTCTTTGATACCGACGATCTCAATCTCGTCACCAACATTGATCACGCCACGCTCAACACGACCGGTTACCACAGTACCACGACCAGAGATGGAGAATACATCTTCGATAGGCAGCAGGAATGGCAGATCCTTTGGACGCTCTGGAGTTGGGATATAATCGTCAACAGCAGCCATCAGTTCCATGATTGCTTCACGGCCGATTGCAGCGTCACGGTTCTCAACAGCAGCAAGAGCAGAACCTTTTACGATAGGAATATCGTCGCCTGGGAACTCGTAAGAATCCAGCAGTTCGCGAACTTCCATTTCAACAAGCTCAAGCAGCTCTTCGTCATCAACCTGATCAACTTTGTTCAGGAACACTACCAGAGCAGGAACACCAACCTGACGGGCAAGCAGGATGTGCTCACGCGTCTGTGGCATTGGGCCGTCAGCTGCAGAACAAACCAGGATAGCACCGTCCATCTGAGCAGCACCGGTGATCATGTTCTTCACATAGTCAGCGTGACCTGGGCAGTCAACGTGAGCATAGTGACGGTTCTCTGTCTCATACTCAACGTGAGCAGTAGAGATCGTGATGCCGCGAGCTTTCTCTTCTGGCGCACCGTCAATCTCATCATAAGCCTTAGCCTCAGCACCACCCTTTTCAGCAAGGGTCATGGTGATAGCTGCAGTCAGGGTGGTTTTACCATGGTCAACGTGACCAATCGTGCCGATGTTTACATGCGGCTTATTACGTTCAAACTTTTCCTTAGCCATAGGAAATAGCTCTCATCATCAGGGGCTGAAAACACTTTGATATCTACAAGGTCTCAGCTCGCTTTAGGCGCCAAAAGGTCTGCTACTCAAAACGAGATACAAACCCGGTTAACACAAAAAGACCTGAGCTGGAGGCTCGGGACCAAACTGTAAGGGAGAGTGTAAACTTAAGAGGTGGAGCGGGTGAAGGGAATCGAACCCTCGTCATCAGCTTGGAAGGCTGTTGCTCTACCATTGAGCTACACCCGCGCGAGACGTACAGCGAAGAAATGGTGGAGGAGGCTGGATTCGAACCAGCGTACGCTAAGCGAACGGATTTACAGTCCGTCTCCTTTAACCACTCGGACACTCCTCCAAATTCTTCGCCATCCTGTCCCTGCGAACAGGTTGGTCTCGAAAAGCCCGCCAAGTCGCGGTCAGTTCGTGAGGCGGTTTATGCAAAACCCGGCACACGAAGTCAACTACCCAATCTCAGTTTCTGTGCGTAATCTTCAATATCAACAGCCCGGAGCCTCCAACACCCCTCTCCCACAGACTTCAAAGGCGCAAATTTCCGCCGCTTTCAGGGGCTTCGCAAAAAATGGGGAAAAATTCACACCTCACATAAATGCATCATATCACACCATAAACCGACCCAGGATCAGGGAGCAAAAAAGTCATTATCTCACCTCACCGGCTTCGAAAAACATCCCATCAGATTGATACCGGTCAGCAATTGCTTGCCATGTGCTTGCAATCGGATATAACCCGGCGCAAACTCATCGAAACACGCGAGCACGCCAAATCAGGCCACGCATATAGAAGGCTCCACAATGACAAAGAACCGCTCACAAAAAGCCAAACGCAACCGTCAGATGGAGGCCAACTCTGCCAACAAGCGCCGTAACTCCCGGCGAGCCAATGATGACTTTGTGCATCTCTTCGGCATTCACGCCGTCGCTGCCGCAGCTTCCAACCCCCAGCGCCCATTGCACAAACTTCTGGCAACCACAAACGCAGAAGCCAAACTGCGACAGGAAATCCAATCTCTAGGCGGCAATCCCGCACGTCTTGATGGAATTATTGAAACAGCGAATCCCAAAGATATCGATCAACATGCCAAGGGCGCGGTTCATCAGGGACTTTATCTGACTGCAGGTCAGCTGGAATCAGCTGCCATCTCGGATCTGGAAGATGCCAAGTTGGTTGTTATCCTCGACCAGATCACCGACCCCCACAATGTGGGCGCCATCATTCGCTCCAGTGTGGCACTGGGTGCAGATGCACTCATCATGACCGGTCGCCACAGCCCGGAAGAATCCGGGATCATGGCAAAAACCGCTTCCGGTGGCCTGGACATGATCACTATGGTGACAGTTCCAAATCTAGCCCGTGCTTTGGACGAAATTGCAGATATCGGCTTCCACACCATTGGATTTGATTCTGAGGAAAGTGCACCATTTGAAGAAATCATGCAGAAAACAGTACCAGATCAGAAACTGGCATTGATATTCGGCTCTGAAGGCAAGGGATTGCGCCGCCTGACCCGTGAGAAATGCGCTGAGCTGGCACGGCTGGATATGCCAGGCCCGATCAAGAGCCTCAATGTCTCCAATGCCGTTGCCATGACACTTTATGGGTGCCATCTAAGACGACAAAGCATCATTTCCTGATGCAGACAAAGATAAAACATTCCAAGCAAGAAAGGCCCCTGTGAGGGCCTTTTTTCGATCTGAAGAATAATCACTCATGGCATAGATATGCAACTTGAGAAATTATATATTGAAAAAGCCAGCCGTAGCTCACACAACAAGCCCGATAGAAAAGCCTGACAAAAACTCAACAAATCCGATTTTAAGGAAAAACAAGTGGTACAGGTAAGAGAAGGAATCTCGAACCAAACCAAACACCTTGGATTGAAGGACGATAAGGCGAAAAAGAAAATGGTGCAGGTGAGAGGAGAAACCTCGAACCAAACCCAGCGCTTTGAGTTAGTGGGCGGCAAAGCGCAAAGAAAAGTGGTGCCGGCAGAGAGACTTGAACTCCCGACCCCCTGATTACAAATCAGGTGCTCTACCAACTGAGCTATACCGGCGTTGAGGTGAGTTGATAATTTCGAAGGGCCGCTATGTCAAGGCGATATCAGGGGTTTTCCAAATAACGTGTGAATTGCCAGAAATTCCCTAGGCTTTTCATGAGACATTGTAAGACACCAAATAAAGGTGTCTCACGTCTCATATGAGACTTGGGTCTCAAGAATGGCAGAAACCGGTCCCTGATCAGGCCGTGATTTTCTCATTATTTCAAGGCTTACCTGAATCATCGTCAGAAACATACCTGCGGTATCTTGCAGAGAATAAATTCAAATATTAACGAATATTGAGACATCAGTTCACATCAAAAAACGCCGCTAGCAATCACATATCGTTACCGACACCCGAATCCTCGCTATGAAGCAAGACAGCTATTGTCTCTTATCACCCCTATGCAAATCCGCTAGCCCTTGAATACAATGGTTCTATTTCCATTGATAAAGACACGTCCTTCAATATGAAGACGCAATGCTTTTGAAAGCACACGGGCTTCCACATCACCACCCAGACGAACCAGATCAGAAGCACTATCTGAATGGCTCACACGCTCAGTGTCCTGTTCAATGATGGGGCCTTCATCAAGATTTGGGGTCACATAGTGGGCTGTCGCTCCAATATGTTTCACCCCCCTCTCCCACGCGCGCTTATAAGGCATGGCTCCTTTGAAAGCTGGCAGGAAAGAATGATGAATATTGATGATCTTACCAAAATGACGTGAACTGAATTCGTCAGACAAGATTTGCATGTAGCGAGCCAAGACAACCAGTTCCGCACCTGTACGCTCGATCAATTCATCAAGCTTTTGCTCCTGCTCCTGTTTGTTCTCTTTGGTTACAGGCCACAGATAATAGGGAATACCAAGACGTTCTACATCCGCCCGGCTATGAGCATGGTTTGAGACAACGGCAACAATATCAAGCGGCAGTTTACCGGTTTGAACACGATATAGAATATCAATCAGACAGTGGTCGAACTTCGAAACCATCAAGATGGTGGGCACCGCCCTGCCACTTTCGCGAACTGATAAGTCTGCATCAAAGCGAGATCGAAGAGCTTCAAGCTCTTGTTCGAGTTCGGGCCAATCGGTCTGCTCAGTGCAGGTAAATTCAAGACGCAGGAAAAAGATTTCAGTCACATCATCTTCACGTATGGAAGCGGGCTGCAAAAACTGAAAGCTCTGCCCAATATTGCATCCAAATCGATCCAGAACCTGACCAAGGCTGGCAACAATCCCAGCCTGGTCCTCACATTTCATTCTCAGGATATGAGTCATCATTTCTCTCATACGAAGCAAGCTTGTTATGGTTATTTTTCAAGCAGGGCACGTTGTTGATCGCTGGCAAGTTCCTGATTGCCGATATGCAGCAAAGCCCACACATGAGGAAGGAATGAACGCCAGACTTGAATCTCGAAACAATCACGATCATGGCGTAACAGAAGAATCTCGACACCATCAAAGAGCGCGCGAGTACCTGATCCATCCGCGAGCAAACTCAGATCACGGGGGCAACCGATAGTAAGCAATTCCGTCGCCTGTTCCCCATCCAACACAATACTCATCTGGCGATCTGATATATCCGTCAAACTATGCGGGCAACTTGTATATAGATCTGCAAATGACGCAACAATGTCATCCTTGGCATCTTCCGGAGCAGACAAAAGCCACTCGTCTGGCCCAAGGCACAAGGCAGAGCGATTTCCTTCTTCCACATATCCATGGATTTTGGAAGGAATTCCCAACCCGAACACTTTGGAGGCTTCAGACAGTTTTTGTTGAACAATACGCAGGTTCAAACGTGCCTTCGGCTCTTGCAGCTTGATAGAGACCGGACCGCTCATATCATTGATTGCTTGAGAGCCGATTGCCTTCGGCAAATTCAGTGTCATTTCCATTGAACTAATCATCATTTCACCCTCAAACCTTAAGCCGTTCGCCTGCCGGGTCATAAAATACGCTGGAACAAATCTCTGCTTCCAAAACACCCTCAGGCATCGGGATATAGATTGTCTCACCCATTCTATCCTGCCCACCCTCAACAAGGGCCATGGCGATGGATTGCCCAAGCACTTCACTCCAATAGGAAGACGTGACATGCCCCACCATTTTCATCGGCAATGACTGGTGTGGATCATTGACAATCTGCGCGCCCTCTTCGAGCACAATTTTGGGATCTTTGGTTTTCAGGCCAACCAATTGCTTTCGCCCTTCGGCAACCAGGTCTGGGCGTTTCAGAGAGCGCATGCCCACGAAATCCGGTTTCTTCTTGGCAACAGCCCATCCAAGACCTGCATCATAAGGCGTAACCGTTCCATCGGTATCCTGACCAACGATGATATAGCCCTTCTCGGCTCTCAACACATGCATGGTCTCAGTGCCATATGGGCAGATATCGTAAGCTTTTCCAGCCTCGAACAGCTTGGTCCAAAGCTCCAATCCGTGACGCGCCGGAACATTGATTTCAAAACCAAGCTCACCGGTAAAGGACAGACGGAACAAGCGCGCAGGAAAGCCAGCAACTTTGCATTCGGCCACCGACATATGAGGCAAAGCTTCATCGCTCATATCTTGCCCTTCCACAAACGGTTCCAATAGCTTGCGAGCATTTGGACCATTCAAGGCGATGGTTGCCCATTGTTCCGTGGTAGAGGTCAACCAAACCTGCAAGTCTGGCCACTCGGTTTGCAGATAGTCTTCCATCATATTCAGGACACGGGCAGCACCGCCCGTTGTCGTGGTAATATGGAACTTGTCCTCGCTCAGGCGGCCAATGACACCATCATCCAGAATGAACCCATCTTCCCCTAACAGAACACCATAACGGCAACGCCCAGGAGCAAGTTTGGTCCATGGGTTGGTATACATGCGGTTCATGAACTCAACCGCATCAGGCCCAACCACTTCAATTTTGCCAAGGGTAGACGCATCAAACATGCCAACTGACTTGCGTGTTGCAGCACACTCACGCGCCACAGCCTTGCGCATGTCTTCACCAGATTTTGGGAAATACCAAGCCCTGCGCCATTGCGAGACAGGCTCGAAAGCCGCGCCGTTTTTCTCGGCCCAACTATCGATTGGTGTTTTACGTGTCAGCTCAAATTGACCATCTTTGTGGTAACCGGCAAATACACCAAATGTCGTTGGGGTATAGGGAGGCCGGAATGTGGTCAGTCCCACTTTCGGCACTTCCTTGCCCACAGCGTCGGCCGCAATTTCCAATCCATTCATATTGGACATTTTGCCCTGATCGGTCGCCATGCCGTTTGTGGTGTACCGTTTGACATGTTCAATCGAATGCATGCCTTCACGTACAGCCAGACGAATGTCCTTGGCCGTCACATCATTCTGAAAATCGATGAAAGCCTTGGCTTTGCCAGGATTGCCGTTTGTAGGCAATTCCCGATGTGTCTCACCAGTTCCAGCACGATCATTGCCAACAGAATAAGTAACGTCCTCGCCGGACAAGTCCAAAGCCGTGATTGCTTCCAGTCCTGCTTTGGCACCATCTTCCAGAGCGGAAGAAATACCCCATAGCCCACGGCAGGCACCAGCAATCTGGCATTCTTCGTTGCTTTGGTCCGGAAGAAAGACACGCGCCTCTTCATCCCACTTCAGGCTGCCCTTCGTGTGCGAGAACAAATGCAGGGATGGTGTCCAACCACCACACATCAAAAGCGCATCGCAGGAAAGTTCAAGAGCAGCTCCCACAACTCCGTGGGCGACCGGATTGACAGAGACAGACTTGATCCGAAGACGCCCTGATGTAGTGGTCGCCGTATGGCCAAGAAACACTTCAATGCCGCGTTGTCGCGCCTGATCCAGCAGCGCATCATCCATATCCACCCGAGTATCAACAATGGCAACCACATTGGCACCAGCATCTTGGTAATCAAATGCAGCATACCAGGCACTGTCATGCGACGTTAAAAAGACCGGTGTCTTGCCAACCATTACCCCAAAACGGTTCAGATAGTTCTGTCCTGCACCGGCCAGCATGACACCGGGGCGATCATTCCCATCAAAGACCAATGGCCGCTCGATTGCACCTTGTGCCAGAATGACCTGCTTTGCGCGAACGCGCCACATTCTCTCACGCGGACTATTTTCAGGAACGTCCGCCAGATGATCTGTAAGCTTTTGTGCGAGAGCGACCATATTCTGATGATAATAGCCAATGGCTGTGGTTCGGCTCATCAGGCGAACATTGTCCATGGCGCGAAGTTGATCGAGGCTGGTTTTGAGCCACGCTGATGAGCTGACACCATCAATCTCAATGCTCTCTTCGCTTAGAAGTGAGCCACCGAGTTCGGCTTGTTCATCGACCAGAACAACTTCCGCCCCAGATTTGGCAACCTGCAACGCAGCAGCGATACCAGCTGCACCCGCTCCAACGATCAATACGTCACAATGCAAATAACGAGATGCATAGATATCCGGATCGACCTTCGTAGGAGAGACGCCAAGTCCAGCAGAGGCCCGAATGACAGGCTCATAGAGTTTGTCCCAGAAGCTCTTCGGCCACATGAAAGTTTTGTAGTAAAAGCCAGCCGAGAAGAGCATATAGAGACGATCATTGATCGCTCCCATATCAAAGCTGAGCGATGGCCACTTGTTCTGACTGGTTGTGATCAGTCCGTCATAAATTTCTTGCGTAGTGGCGCGAGTGTTGGGTTCGAAACGGCTGTTATCTGCCCCTGGGCGCTGTGTACCTATCAGCGCATTGGGTTCTTCAGAGCCAGCGGTCAGCACTCCACGAGGTCGGTGATATTTGAAGGACCGCCCCATCAGGTGGACACCATTGGCAAGCAAAGCAGACGCAACGGTGTCACCTTCAAATCCTCGATAGGATTTGCCATCAAAGGTGAAAGTCACCGGTTTGGATTGATTCACACGGCCTTTGCCGGAAATACGATAGCTGCTCATTTTGCCAACTCTTTCAACTCATCTTCCGTCGGGCGAGGCGTGCCGCTTTTGTAGGTGGTCAGGAACTGATCGCTGACCGTGTCGCGAACGGCATTGAAGAAACGGGCACAGCCATGGATATGGCGCCAACGTTCGAAATGCAGGCCTCGCTCATTGGTGCGAATGAACAGAAAATTGCGCCATTCCTCGTCACTCAACTCTTCCGGCCTTACCGGTCGATCAATATGGGCTTCTCCTGCATAGGCAAATTCCAGCTCCGGCAGGGTTTCCTCACAATGAGGGCAACGGATCATCAACATGTCGGGATCTCCTTATCGCCAGATCAATGGGCAACAGCGGCGGCGGCAGCTTCATCAATCAGCCGGCCGGTCTGGAAGCGCTCAAGAGTGAATGGGGCATTGATGGGGTGCGGTTCGTCCTTGGCAACTGTGTGGGCCAGGACATGGGCTGCACCGGGCGTTGCCTTGAAGCCGCCAGTCCCCCAACCACAATTGACATAAAGACCCTTTACCGGCGTCTTGCCCAAAATGGCTGAGCGATCCGGGGTTACATCCACAATCCCGCCCCATTTGCGAAGCATCCGCATGCGACGGAAAATCGGAAAAATCTCACAGATGGCAGCAACCGTATGCTCGATCAGAGGCAATCCACCGCGCTGCGAGTAGGAGATATATTGATCAGTACCCGAGCCAATCACCAGCTCTCCTTTGTCCGACTGGCTGATATAGGCATGCACGCTGTTCGACATCACAACGCACGGCATGATCGGTTTGACCGGCTCGGAGACCAGAGCTTGCAGTGGGAAACTTTCCAAAGGCAGCTGGACATCTGCGGTCTGCATGACAACGGAAGTGTTACCCGCAGCAGAAACCGCAACTTTCTTGGCCTTGATAAAGCCCTTGCCGGTTTCGACACCTTTGACAGCTCCGTCAGTTCCACGTCTAATCGAAAGAACAGGGCAATTCTGAATGATATCGACACCACGTGCTGCGGCGGCACGGGCATATCCCCAAGCTACAGCATCATGGCGGGCTGTTCCGGCACGCTGCTGAAATGCAGCTCCCATGACCGGATAACGAGCCGTTGGTGAGATATCCAACGGCGGGCAGATGGCCTTGGCTTCTTCCGGGCTGATCCATTTATTGTCTACGCCATTCAGACGGTTTGCATGGATATGACGCTTGAAGCTCTGAACATCATGAACATTATGAGCCAGCATCATCACACCACGCTGAGAGAACATGACGTTGTAATTCAACTCCTGGCTCAGCCCATCCCATAGATCCACGGCGTGATCATACAGACCCGCACTTTCGTCATAGAGATAGTTGGAGCGTATGATGGTGGTGTTGCGTCCGGTGTTGCCACCACCCAGCCAGCCTTTTTCGATAACGGCAACATTTGTAATGCCATGCTCTTTGGCCAGATAATAGGCAGCACCGAGCCCATGGCCGCCAGCACCGACAATAATGACATCATACTCAGACTTGGGGGCAGCATCTGGCCATTGCTTCGGCCAATTTTTATGGCCACTCAGAGAATTGCGAAGCAAGGAAAAGGCGGAAAAATGGGTCACAGCAGGTTCCTCTTCAAATCAGAGGGTCACTCTTCTATGAAATACCAGCTCTGTATGGTATATATGCGCAAAATAAATGGTTTATTTGCGCAATATTTGGATTTCGGAACATGCAAGCTCCTCGCAAGGCTGTGACAGCAAAACCGCGCCTATCCGTTGCCTTCATCTTGGCTCGGCATTTCACTCTTAGCGCGTTTGCAAGCTTCATCGACGTTCTGCGTCTATCGGCTGACGAAGGAGATAGCAGCCGCAAGATCCTGTGTGACTGGACTGTCCTTTCCCCCAACATGCATCCGGTCACATCCAGTTGCGGCATTCAGGTTCAACCGACCGAACGCTTGGGCGATCCAAATCGATTTGACTATATCGCAGTAGTCGGCGGGCTGATGAATGAGGTGGAAACGCTTCCACCAGAGGTCGATGCTTTTCTGATCCGCGCAGCAAATAGCAAGGTTCCCCTCATTGGCCTTTGCACCGGGGCCTTCAGTTTGCACCGTCTGGGTCTCATGGAAGGTCGAGAATGCTGTGTCAGCTGGTTTCATAGAGAAGATTTCCTTGAGCAGTTCAACGACCTGAACCCGGTTTCCAACCAGATCTTTGTTATTGATGGAGACCGATTGACCTGCTCTGGCGGAGTGAGTTCTGCTCATTTGGCAGCTCACCTGGTCAGCAAACATGTCGGGGCCAGCCAAGCTCAAAAGAGCTTGAACATCATGATCATTGATGAGTTCCAGCATAGTAGCAAAGCGCAACCAGGCATCCCCACCAACCTGAAAACCAACGACGAGCTGGTCAAACATGCGCTCCTGATCATGCAGGAAAATATGGAAACGCCATTGTCTGTGGCCTCAATTGCAAAGCGCCTGAAAGTCAGTCGCCGGAATCTGGAGCAACATTTTCAAAAAGCATTGGAGATGTCACCAAGTCAGACAAATGTTCGCATCCGTCTGGATTATGCCAAATATCTGATGAAGGAAAAATCGAACTCCTTGGCCAAGATTGCCGCCATGACCGGTTTCTGCGATGCCTCGCATTTCGCTCGTATTTTCAAACAAGCCGAGCAAATTGCTCCCAGCACTTTTCGCAAGCAAATCTAAGCAGCGCACGAATACACATAAGTAAGATACAGATAGCGCTGGATGGCGCTTATATCTGGCGTTTAATGATCGCGAGCAGATCCTGTTCCTTCATCGGCTTTGAGATCATCTCGCAACGCGCTGACATGTCTTCATTAAGATCTGTATGCCCCGGCAATTGAGAGGACATCAAAATGGCATGTCTGCCAGATTTTTCTTCCAAATATGATCGGATCAGATCCCACCCCAAATTATCCTGATCGAGATAAAGGTCGGTGATGAGTAGATTGATCTCGGGTTGTTCTGCGAGGATTGTCCGGCCATCAACCATATTGGTTGCGACCAGTGGTTCCAAGCCAGCCGCTCGCAAGATCTTGGCCACATAGTGCGCAGCAGCTTCATTGTCATCGACGACAAGAACGGATCCGGACATTTGGTCTATTCTCGTCTTTTCATCTTCGCGCCTGTAAACCGGGAGCGTCAAAATAACCTTCGTTCCGATATCCAGCTCACTTTCGATCTGCATGGAGCCGCCCGATTGATGGATAAAACCATGAACCATCGACAGACCGAGACCTGTGCCAGTGCCATCGCTGCGATTGGTAAAAAACGGCTCGGAAGCACGGCGCAGGGTTTCCGGTGACATGCCACAGCCATCATCACTTATGGAGAGACAGATCGTGTGAGATTCATCACGCCCTACTGTGAGGCTCACTGTTCCTTCGCCGCTAATTGCTTGCCCGGCATTGATACACAAGTTCAGGATCGCGCTTTCCATCTGTCCGGGATCAATCAGTGCGCAAAGCCCTTCCTCGTCGCAGGACATGTTGACGGCCACCTCTGCAGGCAGGGCAATGGAGAGCAAATCCTGCATCCCTTCCAGTAATTCTCCAATATCGGTGACCTCCGGTTCCAATTGCTGCTTTCGCGCAAAGGCTAGAAGACGTTCGGTAAGCGTTACACCCAAATCAACCGCTGCTGTGATACGGGAAAGATGTTCAGGAATTCTCTTTTTGTCAGTTGTCTCAATCAGATGAAGATTACCAGAAACCGTCGAAAGAATATTGCCAAAATCATGCGCGACCTCACCCGTCAACTTGCCCAAGGACTCGACCCGGCGAATCTCCTCCAATCTTTCATCGATGCGCCTTCGTTCGGTCGTCTCAGAGAACAGCCAAACCGAACCACCATCAGGCAATTGAGACTGGCGTATCTCCAATACATGCCCTGATTGATCGGCATATTCCTCAACCCCGGCAAGGCTGACTTCAGATGCTTTATGGGAAAAAGGTGATCGCTCAATCAATGAATCCGGCGTCTCTTTTTTCAGATCCGTGGCTTTTGGAAGCCTGAGCAATTCTCGAACCTGGGCATTTTCTGCCTCTATCTGCCCATCAGCGGAGATGATGGCGACCCCATCATTGATATTCTGGAACACCCGGGCAAACAGCGCATTCTGCTTATTGATCAAATTGGCATGGCGCTCAAGCTTTCTGGCATTGGCACGGAAAACACTGAAAGCATCGAACAGCTGCCCAATTTCATCCTTGTGACCAAGTTTATACGGCAAGTCCGTGCGCAAATCCCCAGCTGCAAGACGACGCATGGCATCAGCAACGTGACGCAGATTGGCAGCAACATAGCGCCATACATACATCCCCGATCCAATTGCAATAACCAGACTGATCAGGGCAAGAGCAAAAACCGAGCGTTGGGCAATCGTCAGGTTTCTGGAAGTCTCTGCCCGCGCCAGGGTCAACCGTTGCTCGGCATCGGAAACCATTGTTGCTGCATGAGTAGCCAGCTGGTCTGAAGCTCGGCGAATACGAAAAAGTGCATTTTCTGAATCCAGTTGCGCCGTCAGAATTTGATGCCTCAGCTCAAACAGGTTGATCCGCTTGCCGCCAATCACCGAGACAAGCTCATCCAAACTCTTTTCATTGGAAATCGTTTCTGGTTCGGGCAAGCGCTTGAGAAAAGAGAGATAACGACGATTGAACTCACCTACTGCAATAAGTTCCTGCGCCCGAGCTGCGCCCAATGCCTCAGCCGTTAACTGCTGAAGTCTTGCCCAATAAAGGCGTTCATTCAAACTATCGGTAATAATATCGGCACGACGATTGAAACGGTTCTGCAGCCGTATCAAGTCCCGATCCATTCTCTTCAACTCGGCCTCGAGCGCACTTTTGGGAACAGACGCGCGCTCAATATCCAATATGGCCGATCGCATTCTTGCCAATGGCAAGGATAGATCTGATTCAGCGCCTGCAATCTTTTCAATTCGAGCAATCGTCTTCAGTGTTGATTGAACATCTGCAGCCAACAAAGCTGGTATCTGAACGGTGATCAGAAAGGGCGCAGATGTCGCCAGGTCCGCAACATCTCTGGAAAGGCCAAGTGCGTTTGAGACTTCCGTCAGCGTTTCGCGATGAACGGTTTCAAGCCAACCTTCGGCATTGCGCAACATTCCCAGTCCAATGCCTGAGACCAGTAGAACCACGGAGAAAAGAACCGCAAGGGCGGAGGAGAGCCGAAAGCGGACGCTATGAGTGGCGTCTATTGAGGATTTTACAGGACTGGGAGTTTTGGACATCGACGCGCCAACTCATTCACAATTGAAAAACATATCCCTGAGATCGTCTGGTCAGCAGATGGATCGGCTTTGACGGGACTTCCTCGATCTTGCGGCGCAAACGCAGAATCAGCACATCAATCGTTCGATCAACATAGCGCTCCATATTGGTGCCTAGTTCTTCCAATAATTCGGGGCGTGTGATGATGCGTTCCGGATTGCGGGCAAAATATTCCAGAAGGCGATATTCGCCATTGGTAAGAGGGATTTCATCTCCCTGATTATCGAGCAACTGACGCTGCTTCAAATCAAGGCACTTGTCACCAAAATTGATGGTCAATCCAGAAGAAGCCAAGCGTGTTTGGCCATTACCAAAGCGCCGTAACACAGCACGAATACGAGCAATAAGTTCACGAGGATTGAAAGGCTTGGTCACATAATCATCAGCACCGGTTTCAAGGCCAATGATTTTGTCAATTTCATCACCCACCCCGGTCAGCATGACAATTGGTAGCTGCGAACGTTCGCGAATATGGATGGCCAGATCCAGACCCGATTCCCCTTTCAGGCGCAAATCAATAAGAGCAAGATTGATTGGTGGAGGATCACCAAGAGCGACAAAATCTGCAATGCCTGAACAGACAACAGTGGAATAACCAGCTTCTCCAAGCAATACAGACAGCGTCTCACTCATTTCGTGGTCATCATCCACGATGGCGATCACTGTCTCGTCCTGCATTCTGCTCATAGTCACTCCCGATATTTTTCTTTTCAGGGTAGCACATACTACAGAATGCCAAACCATTGCTTGATTGCAATTATTTCCCAGCCCCGGCTCAACTGTAATATTATTAACATAAACGGCCAGATCGGTTAATCCTGTTAACGACGCATCGCTGTCCCTGACGGCAAACAAGGCAATAGGCTCAAAGGCAAGAACTGACGACGCCTAACCCAAACATCTGGGTTTTCGTGTCAAAACAATGCATTGGGAGGAAAATATGCATTCTTTACTGCCATGGGCCGCTGCTGTTGCTCTGACAATGACCGTCACCGGAGCAAATGCTGCTGACAAATGCACCAATCAGGGTGCTCTGGACACGCTCTATTGCGATATGAACGGTGATATGGTTGCGGACACCCCGACTGATCCATCCAAACTGAATGATCCTGACACTCTGGTCTTTGCCTACACTCCGGTAGAAGATCCTGCAGTTTATGAAGACATCTGGGATCCATTCATCCAGCATCTGGAAAAAGTGACTGGCAAGAATGTTCAGTTCTTCGCAGTGCAGTCCAATTCCGCCGAAGTGGAAGCCATGCGTTCCGGTCGCCTGCATATTGCAGGTTTCTCAACCGGACCAACTCCATTCGCTGTCAATCTGGCAGGTGCTGTCCCATTCGCCATCATGGGTGCTGATGACGGACAATTTGGCTATAAACTTCAGGTTTACACCCAAGCCAACAGCGATATCAAAAAAGTCGCTGACATGGCCGGGAAGCGCATCGCTCATACTTCCCCGACCTCAAACTCAGGCAACCAGGCCCCTCGCGCATTGTTCCCGGCACAAGGCGTAACCCCGGAAAAAGACTATGAGGTGGTCTATTCAGGCTCTCATGATCAATCACTGCTTGGTGTTGTAGCCGGTGATTATGATGCAGCACCCGTGGCTTCCGAGGTGGTAGAGCGCATGGCAGCTCGTGGTCTGTATGATCCAAAAGATGTTCGTCTCGTTTGGGAGAGCGATCCATTCCCAACCACATCCTACACCCTTGCCCATGACCTTGATCCAAAGCTTGCAGACAAGATCAAGGAAGCCTTCTTCTCTTACGATTTCAAAGGCACCAGCCTTGGCAAAGAGTTCGATGGTGTAAGCAAGTTCATCCCGATCACCTACAAAGACCAGTGGGCCGTTATTCGCCAGATCCAAGCGTCCAACGGTGTGAAATACACACCTAAAGGCCTCGCAGGAAAGTAACACTTCAATCTTCCTCGCCGCCTCGTTTCCCTATGAGGCGGCTTTTAAATTGATGGCGAAAAAATGCTGGAAATCAAAAACTTACAAAAAAGCTACGGGAAAGGTGCGCCTGTCCTCAAAGATCTGAACCTGACTGTCAGGGGAGAACAGGTCCTTTCTGTCATCGGATCTTCTGGCGCAGGCAAAAGCACACTTCTTCGCTGCATCAATCGGCTCGTTGAACCGACATCAGGCACCATCACCCTGAATGGAACCGACTTCACCACATTGACCAAGAAAGAACTGAGAATGGAACGCCGTCGGATCGGAATGATCTTTCAGAGCTTCAATCTGGTCGACCGTCTGACTGTGATGGAAAATATCCAATCCGGCCGATTGGGATATATCTCTACCTGGGCAGCACTCACACGCAGATATCCAAAAGAAGATATTCGTAAGGCTTATCAATTGATGGAACGAGTGGGCATCGCTCATTATGCAAACAAGCGTGCGGACGAATTATCTGGAGGTGAACGTCAACGTGTCGGTGTCGTCCGTGCTCTGATGCAACGCCCGGAAATTTTGCTTGCCGATGAGCCGACAGCATCCCTCGATCCTAAAACCTCCGAACAGATCATGGCACTGCTGCGAAGCCTTGCTGAAGAATTGGATCTTCCCGTCATCATCAATATTCACAACGTGACTGAAGCCAAGGAATACAGCGATCGCATAGTAGGCATGCGTTACGGCAAGATTATCTTTGACGATTTACCCGATGCCCTCAACAAGGAACAGATGGACGAAATCTATTCCGGAACTCCAGCAGAAGATCGTCAGGCAATGGGAGCTGCAGCATGAGTGCAATGTCCAAGTCAGGGGACAGCACTCCGGTCGTAACAGATCACTGGAAAAAGCCTCCCTTCATTGAGAACCCAATCATTCGATATGGAGTGATGCTGGCTGTCTTTGCCTATCTTTCCATCACTTTGCTCACTCTGCCAATTGATTGGCAAAGAGCAGCAGAAGGCCTTGAGCGAGCCTCGCGAATTTTCGGAGGGGCATTCCCACCAAGTTTTGAGCGTTCAGGCCTGCTGATCAAAGGATTTCTGGAAAGCTTCAAGATTGCGATTTTGGCAAGTGTTGGCGGTGTCTTACTTTCCGTCCCCCTTGCCTTCATGGCCGCAAAAAACATTGCCCCCAAAAGCATTTATCTGTTGGGGCGTGGCATCATCATCGTAGCCCGCAGCTTCCATCCGGTCATCGTTGCCATTCTTTTTGTAAAAGCAGTTGGTTTCGGCCCTCTGGCTGGCGTTCTCACGCTCGTCGTCTATTCAATCGGATTCGTTGCCAAGCTTTTGGCCGAACGCATCGAGGAAATCGACTTTGGTCAGGTAGAGGCGCTCAAATCAGCTGGCGCGTCTTTCATTGCAACGGTTGCCTACGCAATCCTGCCCCAGATCATGCCCCGTCTGGTTGGACTTGGCATCTATCAGCTGGATAGCAACTTACGCGCATCTGCCGTTGTCGGAATTGTCGGCGCGGGTGGTATCGGCGCAACCCTTGCAAATGCCTTTGGTCGCTACGACTATGACTTTGCTCTGGCAATCACCATGGTCATTGTCGGCGTGATCCTGATCTCCGAAGCCTTCAGCGGCGTAATCAGAAAGCGGATATCATGAGCGAGCACATACTTCAGGATAGCTGGGCACGTTGCACACCTGTACAACGCTTTCAACGCTTCGCAGCCTATGCGGCAACCGCCCTGATCGTTTCATGGGCGCTTTCAAGTCTGGATATCGTCTGGGCCTGGGTTTGGGATGCTCCCGAACAGGTTTGGGATCTGCTAGACCGCATGATTCCACCAGATCCGACCAACCTGCCCTCCATTCTTGAGGCAATATGGCAAACCATCAATATCGCAACGATTGCAACAGCTTTCGCCATTGTCATCTCACTGCCCGTGGCGCTAATTGCAGCTCAGAACACGACACCAAATAGGGCAACACTCTGGCTGGGGCGTTTCATTCTGGTTTCATCCCGCTCGGTCAATACACTGATCTGGGCACTACTCTTTGTTGCAATCTTCGGACCCGGGATCATTGCAGGTATCGTCGCCATCATGTTCCGCTCAATCGGATTCTTGGGCAAACTATTGGGGGAAGCGATCGAGGAGATCGATCCAAAACCGATTGAAGCCCTCACCGCCTGCGGCGCCTCAAGATTGAAGGTGATACTCTATGGTATTGTCCCGCAAGTCGCCCCCGCCTTCTTCGCTGTTGCGATCTTGCGATGGGACATCAATCTGCGTGAATCGACCGTTTTGGGATTGGTTGGTGCAGGTGGGATCGGGGTAATTCTTCAAGGATCAATCGATACCTTCAATTGGCCCGAAACCTCCATGGTGCTGCTCACCATATTGGGGTTGGTCATCTTTGGGGAATTTGTCTCCTCAAAGCTACGCGGCAAGATCCTTTAAAAGTCAAAGCCAGGATATCAAATTATCCTGGCCTTTTTGCCTACGCTCGGACTTTATTCTGTTGGTTCAAGCGAAACGATCAGGAAAACGCTAATATTGCACGCATCAACAGACATCATCCTCAATAGATCAAAAATCTTGCTACAGTTCCAACAAACAACAAAGTGTGTTGGCTATCTTTATATCATGTATAGGGAAAAGATTGGTTGCGGGGGCAGGATTCGAACCTGCGACCTTCAGGTTATGAGCCTGACGAGCTACCGGGCTGCTCCACCCCGCGTCATTGAAGTGTCATCTTTATAGAAGCATTTTTTTGAAATGCCAGATGAAAATCACCTTTGTCCCCTCTTTTTCAAAAGAAGGATTTTTTGCAGTAAATTGAATGAACTGCCTTTGAACAGGAGACGGCAGATATTCGCCTCTTCTCTTGATCATATCACATTTTGATGGAATTAACCGCGTTCGCGCATTAGGCGAGCCTTGTCACGCTGCCAGTCGCGTTTCTTGGCATCCTGACGCTTGTCATAGGCTTTTTTACCGCGGCAGACAGCGACAGCAAGCTTGGCAATGCCTTTATCATTAAAATACATCTTGAGCGGAACAATGGTCATGCCATCCCGTTGAACAGCATTGACCATCTTGTGGATCTCGCGCTTGTGTAAAAGCAGTTTACGTGGACGCCGCGGATTATGATTAAAGCGATTGCCCTGTACATATTCCTCAATATGGGAATTGATCAGGACAATCTCGCCATTTTCCTCAGAGGCATAAGACTCGGCGATATTGGCTTTGCCTGTACGCAGGCTTTTGACCTCGGTGCCGGTTAGTTGCAAACCGGCCTCGACCACTTCACCAATCTCGTAATTATGTCTTGCCTTCCGATTTTCCGCGACGACACGGTTATTCGGATCCTGTTTCTTTTTCTTAGCCATAGGCCACAAATAGGCCGATTACATCAGACCTGCAAGCTTCATTGCAGATTCGATCTCAGCTTTCACCGGATCCGTTGCTGTCATCATCGGCAAACGGATCTCATTTGCTACTTTGCCAAGCAAGGATAGGCCATATTTGGCTCCTGCCGGAGATGGCTCCATGAACATGGCTTTGTGCAATGGAGACAGAATATCATGCAATTCCAAAGCCTGATCCCAGTTACCCTGACTACAGGCTGCCTGGAAGCGCGAACAGAGCGCAGGTGCCACATTGGCTGTCACCGAGATGCAGCCATGACCACCTTGAGCATTGTAGCCAAGGGCGGTGCCATCTTCACCAGAAAGTTGAATAAACTCAGTCCCCATGGACAAACGCTGCTGTGTTACGCGAGCCAGATCTGCCGTTGCATCCTTCACACCAACGATATTGCTAAAATCCTCATAGAGACGCGTCATGGTCTCGACACTCATATCAATGATGGAGCGCGGAGGAATGTTATAGATAATGATCGGAACAGAAACCGATTCAGCAATGGCCTTGAAATGCTGATACAGGCCTTCTTGGCTTGGCTTGTTATAATATGGGGTCACAACCAGAACGCCATCAGCACCAGCTTTCTCAGCATGCTGGGCCAGATCAATCGCTTCCAGGGTGTTATTCGAACCAGCACCGGCCAGTACAGGCACACGTTTGTCGGCAACCTTCAGGCAGGCTTCCACAACCTTTTTATGTTCATCATGACTCAAAGTTGGCGATTCACCCGTGGTACCGACTGGTACCAGCACATTTGTGCCCTCATTGATCTGCCAATCAACAAACGACTCAAAGGCTGAATAATCCACAGCCCCATCGCGAAATGGCGTAACAAGAGCAGTACAGGACCCTTTGAACATCCCCGTTTTCCTTTGCAATTGGATTGCATTTCCTATTGAAGCAATCCGAAAATCCGGCAATTTGCCGAAAATTTATAACAATATGCCAAATTACCACTAATTTCCGGCAAAATGACGAATACTTGGCGACATAACACCATGTTTCTCAATCAGATGCAAGAAAGCAGACAAGGAACACAATGCTAAGGCTATGTTCACCATAATTATGCAAGATTCGTGGCTTAATTCGGTGAAGCATCCACAATCAACAATATTAGCTGATATGAAAAAGTCTCTTAACACCCTTGCCTATGCATCTGTGTTTTCTATGTTGGTGCCCGGTCTGGCCCTGGCACAGGCCATACCATTGCCCAAACCACGCCCAGGTCCTTCCATCAGCTATACACCTGCACCCACGACGAGCAATTCGTCAATAGGGGCTGTGATTGATGGCACCCAAAATAGCGTTGCATCTTTTCCGCAAAACTTGAGAATTTTGCCCAAAACAAAGCCTGGTCTGGCCCCATTGCAGCAATCTGCTGCTCCAGCCGTCGCAGCAGTGACACAGGTTGCAACACCCGCCGCACAGACTGCAATACTTCCAAAAGTAACAACAACCAACAATGGCATTGCCGCCCAGAGAGGCAGCTTGAAGCAAGCTCTGGATGCCCTGTCACGCAAGAAATCGAAAACCGCACTGGCCATTCATAAGGGCATGAAGCGTTCCTTGGACCGGGTGATCCTGACCTATATCCTGACCATAGGCGGGTATCGAGGTCTCCCTGCATCCGAGATAAAGGCCTTTTATGACCGCAAGCGCCAATGGCCAAGTCGCTCTCTGGTTGCAAAACGCATTGAAGAAGCAGTGACGCGCCAAACCCCGTCAGGCCGTGCAACGGCAAGAGCTTTCGGATCCAGCATCCCCAAGTCCACGACTGCTGGCATTGAGGTCGCGATTTCCCACGTCAAAAGCGGCAACAAGAAGCAAGCGGCCAAGATCATTCGCCCGATCTGGCGCTCCAATAAGCTATCAAGCAAGCTGGAAAAGCGGATCTTGTCCAATCTAGGCTCAGTTCTTTCTCGTTCTGATCACAAGGCCCGTGCCGACTATATGCTTTACCGGGAACGTGCAAACGGTGCCCTACGCATGAAGCGCTATCTGACCAAGGGTCAAGGTGCTTTGGTGGATGCACGTATCGCTGTAATCCGTCGCCATAAAAGCGCAAAATCAAAACTGAACGCGGTTCCCTCTTCCTTGCGAAAAGACCCAGGATATATCTTCTCCAAGATCCAGTATCTACGACGTACCGGACAAGAGAATGCTGCAGCCAATCTGATGCTCAAGGCGCCACGCGACGTTTCCAAGCTGGTCAATCATCGAGAATGGTGGATCGAACGTCGACTGTTATCCCGCATCATGCTCAATAAAGGAAATGCCAAAACCGCCTATAGCATCGCCGCACGCCATACTGCGCAGCGTCACAAAGACATCTCGGAAGCCGAGTTTCATGCCGGTTTCTTTGCCCTTCGCTATATGAACAACCCCAAAACAGCGGCTGTCCATTTTGAGCGCAGTTGGCAGCAAGCAAAGCGCAAGCGCGATAAATCACGTGGTCTCTATTGGCAGGGACGTTCATGGGAAGCTGTCGGCAATCGCAATAACGCTACAAAATTCTACAAGGCAGCCGCAAATCCAACCGTTTATTACGGACAACTGGCACTCGAAGAATTAGGCCAGAAGACCTTGCGTCTCTCCAGCCCTCCAAAAGCAACAGCACAGCAAAAAACCGCCTTCAATGGCCGCGAGTTGGTGCAAGCTGTCAAGCGCTTGAAACAGGTCGGACATGCCAAACGTGCTGGCCCTATCTTGCGTCATCTGGCACGCAGCCTACCAAATATTTCCGAGATCGCCCTCACCCACCAACTGGCACAGAGCTATGGTCTGCATCAGAATGCAGTCCAGATTGGTCAGATTGCACTCTCCCGTGGCATGCCGGCTGATACCTTGGCATTCCCGCTGAATGTCATCCCGCGTTCCGCCAAAACCAACGGCGTCGACATCGCCATGATCTATGCACTGGCAAAACAGGAAAGTGTCTTCAATATTGCAGCAGTTTCCAGCGCCAATGCCCGTGGCTTCATGCAAATGCTGCCTGCAACGGCCAAGCGCACCGCCAAGAAAATGGGTGTCCGCTTTTCAAAAGCCAAAATGACAACGGATGCCAAATATATCATCAATCTGGGCAGCTACCACCTCAAAGGCCTGCTTGATCGCTTCAACGGCTCTTATATCATGACGTTCGCAGCTTACAATGCTGGTGCCGGACGTCCCCCTCAATGGGTCAAGCGCTTTGGAGATCCACGCTCACGTCGCACAAGTGCCATCGATTGGGTGGAACGCATTCCATTCACCGAAACCCGGGATTATGTTAAAAAGCTGACCGAAAATTTACAGATCTATGAAGCTCGCATTCATGGTCGCAAACTTGATATCAGCAAGGACCTGAAACGTGGCCGACCGGACTGATTTCATTTCTCATTGCATTTGCCAAAAGAACCAGTTCAGCCCTGCTTGGCAGGGCTGAGAAATACAGATAGTCTCCTCCCGTCTGCGATTTGCTATCATTTGGCATCTCGCTATTGCTGGCAAAGTCACAAGGACAAGACCCAATGAGCCTCAATGAGACCGTCGAGACAGATCTCAACGTCCATCACTTCGAATTCACGGCCACGGACGGCCTCAATTTGCGAGGCGAAATATTTGGTGATCGTCTCAGTAAAAATCTTCCGGTTTTTTGCCTCCCTGGTCTTACGCGAAATGCCAAGGATTTTCATCCTTTGGCAGAACGACTCGCCCGGGATCCCGACAATCCGCGTCTTGTCCTGATTTTGAATAGCCGTGGGCGTGGCACATCAGACTACGATTCCAATTCTGCCAATTATGATATCCTCACCGAAGCCAATGATGCATTGCATGCTCTTGCTGCTGCAGGACTGGAAGAAGCAATCTTCATTGGAACCTCGCGTGGGGGGCTTTTGACCATGGCTATCGCAGCTTTACGCCCCGGTGTGATAGCAGGTGCGGTTCTCAACGACATTGGGCCAGTAATCAACGCTCAGGGTCTGGCAAGGATCAAAACCTATCTTAGCAAGGCGAAGCCTGTCACCAGTTGGGATGATGCAATCACCTATATCAAAGAAGCCAATTTCGGCATGTTCCCGGCATTATCGGAGGAGCAATGGCAAGCTTTCGCCCATATGACCTTCAAGGAGGAGAATGGTAAACCCGTCCGCGACTTTGATATCGCCATAGCCAAAGCCATTGATGCAGTGGATCTCAGCCAACCACTACCAGATGCATGGCCCCAATTTCTCGCTATGTCACATGCGCCGGTGTTGGTTCTGCGCGGTGAAAAGTCCGATATCCTGGCCAGAGAAACCGCAAAAGCAATGACAAAGCGGCACCCGGACTGCAAGTTGATTGAAATAGAAGGTCAAGGACATGCCCCAATGTTCCTTGTCGATAGCCTGAACGAGCAGATCGCACAGGAGCTCGCCAAAATGGACAAAAAACATGCTCAAAGGCTGGCTCGAGCAGAGCCTGAAAGCGATCACTCCTAGTAGCGGCAGGCAAACAATGGATCAAAAATTAGTCACATATCCGCATTTTGATCAGGCTTTCAGAGAAAAATTTGAAGACTTGTTACGCTGGCGCAGAGATATTCGTCACTTTGAGCAAACGTCTGTCGACCCAAGATTGATCCAGTCCTGCCTGACCATGGCCAATCTCGCCCCTTCTGTCGGCCTCAGTCAACCTTGGCGTTTTGTGGAGCTGGAAAATCCCGCGCGGCGAACAAAAGTCATACGATCCTTCGAAAAATGCAATGCGAGCGCCCTTCAAGCCTATGAAGGTGAAAAACGGCATCTTTATACCAGCCTGAAACTGGAAGGTCTCCGTCAGGCTCCCGTTCAATTCGCTGTCTTTTGCGATGAAAGAACATCCAAGGGCGATGGCCTCGGCAAACAATCCATGCCGGAGATGCTAAACTATTCAGTCGTCACCGCCATATACAGCTTCTGGCTTGCCGCTCGCGCTCATGGTCTGGGAGTAGGCTGGGTGTCAATTCTCGAACCAAGTGAAATCCGAGAAGCCTGCGATGTTCCGGACCATTGGTCTCTTATCGCCTATCTCTGTGTGGGTTGGCCTGCCCTTGATCCCAACATCAGCCCTGAACTGGAACGAAGGGGTTGGGAAAATCGCCAACCCCACCCAGATTTCTACAAGAAGCTTTGAGCGATCAGCGTGTCCCAAACTGCTACCTATCAGCGGCGGCAGTTCCTCGGTCACTCATGAGCGTCAAACCGAATAGTGCTGCCAGACCCAATTCTGTGCTGATCGCCAGCAAGATACCCAGCCCGGCAATTCCATAGCTCAACTCCCACAATCCGAGCAATGCAAGCCCCGTCAGCATGACAATGCTACCTTTCGCAACACCATTGCGCATGGAGCTTGCTGATAAGTCTCGAACAGCCCAATAAAGCCCTGACAAGCCGATAAACAAAAATCCTGCCCGGCGAGCCATCAATATGGACTCTGGGACAGCTTCGATACCAAACAGCCAGTGGATAAGACTTGGCACCACAAGAAGACACAGCGCCAATATGGTGCAGATTGCTGCGATTAGGATACATAACAGTCGATAGGACATTTCTCTTCCCATTGTATATTTTCAGGCTGAGATGGACAGCCCTTCAACCGCGTCGAAACCCTCGAATTGCGGTGGTCCCGCATAACCTACCGTTGGCTTGGCCCGGCTATGGGACTCCTTGAATTGCCGCGATTTGGTCCAGGCTACAAAGCTTTCTTCATTCCGCCAAATCGCATGGGAAGCATAGAGGACATAGCCATCACTTTCAGATCCCTTTAAAAGATCAAAATGCACAAAGCCGTCAAAATCCAGCAACTTGCTATCACGGCTGCGCCAAATCTCTTCAAAGGCTGCCTCGTCTCCCACCTTCACTCGGAACCGATTCATCGCCACAAACATGATCCATTACTCCCATAGTCCAAAAATATTCATATACATAGCTAGTAATTTGACATGTCGATAAAGTCCACACAAAGAACGACTCAAAACCATAAAGTGCATTGACACATTCGTTGCAACCAAGCACATAATTCCCTTGCACTTGTCAATCAAGTCGATAAAAATATTGGAGATTTTTTTCAATTTTGGAGATTGCCTTGTTCGGACGGCAAAAAGAAGAATCTGCAACAGTTGTCAATCTCCTGGCCGATCAGGTCAGGCGCGATATCTCCTTTGGTGTTCTACCACCAGATACAAAACTGAAGATCGAAGAGCTGCGTGGTCGTTATGGTGGTTCGGCCCATAGCCTTCGCGAAGCCTTGCGTCTTCTTTCCAATGAAGGTTTGGTTGAAGCAACCGCACAACGTGGCTTCCGGGTCAGTTCCGCCACACTGGACGACCAACAAGATATCATGCGCTTGCGCCGAGAGATTGAAACAACCGGTCTACGTTGGGCTATGGAACACGGCGATCTGCAGTGGGAAGGCCGCATCATGGCCGCGCAGCATGCCTTGAAAGCCATCACCACACAATTGCAACAGGATCCGACTGGTTTTGCGCTGGATTGGGATGAAGCCAACCGCCATTTCCATGCAACTTTGATCGAAGCAAGCCGGTCTCCACGTCTGATGGAAATTCAAAACAGCCTGTTCGAGCAAAGCCGCCGATTCCGTTTGGCAGCCTTACGTGAAAGCCAGATCGATTTTGAAGCAACACTCACCGTCATCAACGAGCTCGTCGCCGCCATATTGACGAAGCAGGAAACTGAAGCCGTCAACATTCTTCAGAAGCTTATCATTCACTAGAACTGGCAAGAGTCACCTATGCCAGCCTCATCAAAACTGATTGATTGAATACGAACCAAAGATAATCCAATTTGGGAGGATATCCATGTTCACTATCTCACGCAGAAAAGTTGCCAGCCTTCTGGTTGGCGGCGCTATCGCAGCCAGCAGCTTCGCAGCAACTGCATCTCTCGCTCAAGCAGCTGACAAGATCACCGTCGGCGCCCTGCGCTTCACCTCACATTCCGCAAGCTTTGTCGCCTTTGAGCGCGATTATTTCAAAGATCAGGGGCTGGATGTCGAGTTCAAGTTCTTCCAGGCAGCTCAACCTATGGCCGTTGCCATTGCATCCGGCGACGTGGATTTTGGTGTTACTGCTATTTCCGGTGGCCTGATCAATCTGGCAGAAAAAGGCGCGATCAAGGTAATCGGCGGTGCTTTACACGAGGAGCAAGGCATTGATGGTCAGATGATTCTGGCTTCCAAAAAAGCCTTTGACGCAGGCCTGAAGACACCTGCAGATCTGAAAGGCCACAGCTATGGCATCACCCAGGCTGGCTCCTCCTTCCATTACATGGCGCACAAAATTGCACAAAAAGAGGGCTTTGCCGGATCTGAGATCAAGGTCAAGCCACTGCAGAAAGTCGGTGCTATCATCGGTGCTCTGAAATCCGAGCAGATCGACGCCTGGTCCATCGTACCGCATATCGCCAAAGGCCTTGCAAAAGCACCAACCGTCGAGCTGATCGGTAAAGTCGCTGACTATATCCCTGATTATCAGGTCACCACTGTCTTCACCTCTGCCAAGAATGCAGCTGAGAAGAAAGAATTGGTCAAGAAGTTCCTCACTGCTTTCTCAAAAGGCGCTGATGACTTCAATGCTGCTCTGGTAGACAAAACCGCTGGCGATCAAGCTGCAGAAGACATGGTCAAGCTGATCCACAAATATGTCTACACTTCTCGCCCATATGAGAAGGCAGCTCCATCCATCCGCAATGGTGCGATGCGCATCAACAAGGATGCCAAGCTAAATGTGACCAATGTGAAAGATCAGCTGTCCTGGTTCCAGTCAGAAGGTCTGGTTTCCAAAGACATCACCATCGATATGCTTATTGATGACAGCTTTGTAGAAACCTACTAAGCCACGCAAATTCAGCAATTGGGGGATCTGGCACATCCAGATCCCCCTTTTCAATCCCCGCTTACAGGCCCCAAGGGCCGGAGGTACAGGATATGGATCTGCACCTTGAAGGTATTTCCCATACTTACGGCGATATCAAGGTTCTGGAAGATATCAACCTGACGATCAATGACGGCGAAATCGTCTGCATCGTTGGCCCATCTGGCTGCGGCAAATCCACTCTTTTGCGCTTCATCGGTGGTCTGGAACGACCCGATAAAGGCCAGGTTCTGCAAATGGGTCACCCCCCGGTGGATAGTCTCAATCCGCTGACCTACATCTTTCAGGATTTTGCACTTCTGCCTTGGCGAAGCGTTCGCGGCAATATCTCTCTCGTTTTGGAAGATCACGGGATAAAAGGTAAAAAAGCCGACCCCATTATCTCTGATGTCTTGGCCCGAACCAACCTGAGCGAGTTTGCCAAGGCCTATCCTCGACAGCTTTCCGGCGGCATGAAACAGCGTGTAGCCATTGCCCGTGCTCTGGCAGTCCGTCCGGCTGTCATGCTGATGGACGAGCCACTCTCCGCTCTGGATAGTCAAACCCGCGAACTGTTGATGGACGATCTGATTGATTTGTGGGAGCGAGATCGTTTCACCGCTTGTTACGTCACCCATAACCTCAATGAAGCAGTTCGTCTGGGACACAAAATCGTGGTTCTTTCGCGTCGACCGGGTAAAATTCGAGAAATCGTCGACATTGACCTCCCCCTAAATCAACGCAAAGATCATTCCGAACTTCTGGATCAAAAGCAAAAACAACTCTGGTCCATCATGCGAGAAGAAGCCCGCGCAGCGGATAAGGAACTGGTCCATGGCTAATATTAGTACGATCCAAGCAAAAGCCAAGGATAAGGCAACCACACCTCAACCAATCCCCCTTGTAAAAAATGACCCCATCAAAGCCAAAGTTCCTTTTCGTGGTGGTGGGTTCCAGCCAAAATCTCTGGGCCTTCTCAGCCCAATTGTTTTCATCACACTCATCAGTTTATGGGAAGTTGGCTCCAGAACCGGCTTCATTTCCAATCTGGTCCTACCAGCCCCTTCAGAAGCATTTGAGGCCTTCATGCAGCTTGCTCGCTCTGGCATGCTCTGGACACATCTTTCAGCTTCCTTGCAGCGCCTGCTGATTGGCTGGTCATTAGGGAGCATGCTCGGCATTTTTGTCGGCCTGCTTATCGGCCTGTCATCCGTTGCACGTGCCGGTCTCTCTCCTCTTGTCTCTGCAATCTTCCCAATCCCGAAGATTGCTCTTCTACCGCTTTTCATCATCTGGTTTGGCATCGGCGAAGGCTCCAAAGTCGCCACTATCCTGTTCGGCACTTTCTTTCCGACCGTTATTGCCACCTATGGCGGAGTCGATAATGTGGATCGCAATCTCATTCGCATGGGCCAATCCTTTGGTCTCTCCAAATCATCCATTGTCCGCAAAATCATCCTGCCGGGGGCCCTGCCCGCGATTTTGTCCGGCTGTCGGATCTCTGCATCCATCGCCATCATCTTGCTGGTCGCCGCCGAGATGATCGGCGCAGAATTTGGCATCGGTGCCTATATCCTGCTGGCAGGTAGCCTTTTTGCACCGGATCAATTGATTGCAGGTGTCGCCATGCTCTCCATCATGGGCCTGTGTTTTGCCTGGCTCATCGGCAGGGCGGAGAAATTCTTCCTGTCATGGCGTTAACATCAAATAAAAACGAAAAAAGCGGCTCCCTGTAATAAGCGAGCCGTTTTTTTCGATCAGATATTTCGATTATTGATTATCAGCCAAGATCATGTCTGATGCTTTTTCGGCAATCATTACGACAGGAGCATGGGTGTTGCCGGAAGTAATCATCGGCATGATGGATGCATCCACCACCCGAAGTCCCTCCAATCCATGAACCTTGAGGTGCTTATCGACCACAGCCAATGGATCATCGCCCATTTTTGCCGTCCCGCAAGGGTGAAAAATGGTCGTTCCAACATCACCCGCGGCTTTGAGCAAATCCTCATCACTCTGATAAACAAGCCCGGGTTTGATTTCCTCTGGCTCATATTGCGACATGGTCGAAGTCGCCATGAGCTTGCGCGCATGACGAAGCGACTCAATCGCAACCCGCTTATCCATTTCTGCGCTTAGATAGTTTGGCGCAATGATTGGTGCATCATAAGGATTGCTAGAACGCAGGCTAAGCGTTCCTCTGCTTTCCGGACGCAAGTTGCAAACAGAGACCGTGATCGCCGGGAAGTCATGCAATGGATCACCAAACTTGTCCAGAGACAATGGTTGCACGTGATATTCAATATTCGGCGTCGCCACTTGATCATTGGATTTGGTGAAAATGCCAAGCTGGCTCGGCGCCATGGCCATGGGACCCGAGCGCTTCATGGCATATTCCAGCGCTATCATGGCCTTTCCCCAAAGGCTTTTCTGCCGTTCATTCAGCGTTAGCGCGCCTTGGATCTTGAAGATGGTACGCAGCTGCAAATGATCCATGAGATTGGCACCAACCCCTTCCAGATTGTATGTCATCTGGATGTTATGCTTGGCCAACTCAGCCACAGGTCCAATACCAGAGAGCTGCATGATTTGTGGCGATCCAATCGCACCAGCCGCAAGCAGGACTTCACGACCAGCATGAAGGACAGACGGCCGTCCCTGCACACTCAGCTCCAACCCGGTCACCTTGTTGCCCTCCAGAAGCAGCTTCTCTACATGGGCATGCTTCATAATCGTCAGATTGGAACGATCTTTGATTGGATGCAAAAAGGCATCAGCTGATGACCAGCGTACTCCGCCCTTCTGGTTCACCTCGAAATAGGCCGAACCATCATTCAATCCATCATTGGGATCTTCCGCCTTGGGAATACCCATCTCGGAAGCAGCCTCACGCACAGCATCCAAGATATCCCAACTCAAGCGCTGATGTTCGACCCGCAATTCACCATCCTGATTATGCAGCTCATCCTTGCGGGTTTGATGGCTCTCGGACTTTCTGAAATAGGGAAGCACGTCATCCCACCCCCAACCATCATTGCCCATCTGGCGCCAACCATCATAATCAGCGCTTTGGCCGCGCATATAGATCATGCCATTGATAGAGGAGCAGCCCCCCAGAACCTTGCCACGAGGATAGATCAGCTCACGGCCATTCAAGCCTGCATCTGCCTCAGTCTTGAAACACCAGTCAGTACGAGGGTTGTTGATACAATAGAGATAGCCAACAGGAATACGCACCCAGTGATAAGCATCAGAACCACCAGCCTCGAGCAGCAGAACCTTATTCCTTGGATCTGCACTCAATCGATTAGCCAGCACACAGCCGGCGGAACCGGCGCCAACGATCACATAATCCCATGTTCCCAATTCTTGCCGATCATCAGCCATTCCATTCCCCCAGACTTGTCTTTCCCGTCGGCCTTACCAGCCGATCCAAACATTGTGGTAAAGACTATAGCCACGCATGGTGGACATCGCCATAGCCCCTTTGGAACACCAGTTGCGCAAAATGATCGCACATGGCGCTGAGTACCAATCCAAAAAGAAAAACCCGCTATGGATCATTCCATAGCGGGTCTCGCACTTCATCATAAACCATTCGCTGGCTTAGCTTGCTTTCTTACGGGCAGCCATACGCGCACGGATGGAATCCAGTCCAGTATGTGGCGTCGCCGACAGCAGTGTTTTGGTATATTCATGCTGAGGATTATCAAACACCTCATCCCGGCTGCCATTCTCTACAATTTCGCCGAAATACATCACCATCACCCGATCCGCCAGATAGCGAACAACTGACAGATCATGCGAGATGAACAGGTAGGAGAGGTTGAACTCGTCCTGTAGATCTTTCAGCAGATTGAGGATCTGAGCTTGAATGGACAAATCCAGTGCAGAAACCGGTTCATCCAGCACTAGGATCTTCGGGTTCAGCATCAGGGCGCGGCCAATGGCGATACGCTGACGCTGACCACCTGAGAACATGTGCGGATAACGACCGAAATGCTCCGGCTGCAAACCAACCTTCAGCAGCATTTCCATCGCACGATCACGGCGTTCACCTGCAGACATCTCACTATGGTTGATAACCAGAGGCTCTTCCAGAACCGCTCCAACCTTCTGACGAGGATTGAGGGAACCATATGGGTTTTGAAACACGATCTGCACTGTACGGCGCATCTCTTCGGTCACCGTCTGGTGAGCGATATCAATATCTTGACCACCAATAGTCAACTGACCAGAGGTTTGAGCATCAATCAGTGTCAGAATGCGTGCAAGGGTCGACTTACCGCAGCCGGATTCTCCAACCAGAGCCAGAGTTTCACCGGCATGCAGATCGAAATCAATGCCTTTAAGCGCACGAACGGTTTCGGTTTTACCAAACAAACCAGCTTTGGAAACATAGTCACGAGTAATGCCGCGCACACTCAGGACCGGATCTTTTGTCTCACTCATGATGCATTGGCCTCATCTGATTTGGAAAACCCACTGCCATTCTCTTGTGCAAAATCGCTCACAGTTGGCAAACGATCACCGGTCGCATGTTCCGGCAAAGCAGATAGCAAGGCCTTTGTATAAGGATGGCTTGGCGCTTCGAACAGCTCCAACACGCCTGCCTCTTCCATCTGCTCACCGTTATATTGCACGACAACACGGTCAGCAGTCTCTGCCACAACACCCATGTCATGGGTGATCATGATCAGAGCCATGTCGCTCTTCTGCTGAATGTCCATGAGCAAATCCAAAATCTGCTTCTGAATGGTCACATCCAACGCAGTGGTTGGCTCATCAGCAATCAGAAGTTTGGGCTGACAGGCAATCGCCATGGCAATCATCACACGTTGACATTGGCCACCTGACATTTGATGTGGGAAGCTGGAGAGGCGCTTCTCTGGATCAGGGATACCAACCGCCTCGAAGAGTTCAATAGCACGCTGACGAGCCTGCTTACGATCCATGTCCAAATGAGTTCTCAGCACTTCACCAATCTGGAAACCGACGGTAAAGCAGGGATTAAGACTGGCAATTGGCTCCTGAAAGATCATGGAGATATCTTTACCAATCACCTGCCGACGTTCTTTGGATGTCAGTTTGGTCAGATCACGGCCATCAAATTCCATGACATCGGCTTTGACTGTGGCGCTATCAGGAAGCAAACCCATGGTCGCCAGCATGGCAACAGACTTACCCGAGCCAGACTCACCAACGATGGCCAAAACTTCCCCAGCCTCAACGTCATAATTGACGCCTTTCAAAGCCCGAAACTGACCTGTAGCAGTGGCAAATTCAACGGTCAGGTTGCGAATTTTCAATAATGACATATTACATCCCTCCCTTATGAACGCTTCAGTTTCGGATCAAGTGCATCGCGCAGACCGTCACCGATCAGGTTGATGGCTAGCACTGTGACCAGAATAGAAATACCCGGGAAGGTCACAACCCACCAGGCACGCAGGATAAACTCACGTGCTTCAGCCAGCATGGTGCCCCATTCCGGGGTTGGTGGCTGCGCGCCCATTCCAAGGAAGCCAAGGGCCGCTGCATCCAGGATCGCATTGGAGAAGGACAATGTCGCCTGCACGATAAGCGGAGCAGTACAGTTAGGCAGAATGGTCAAGAACATCAGACGCAAGGAGCCAGCACCGGCCACGCGAGCTGCGACCACATATTCACGTTCCCGCTCTGCCATGACCGCCGCACGGGTCAGTCGCACAAAATGGGGCTGCAAGACAATGGCAATTGCGATCATAGCGTTGACAAGGCCAGGGCCAAGAACAGCCACCAGCACCAAAGCCAACAGCAAGCTTGGGAAAGCAAGAATCACATCCATCACACGCATGATGATTGTATCCGTGCGACCACCGTAAAAACCGGCAATCAAACCGAGGACGATGCCGCCCGTCAGAGCGATCGTCACGACCACCACACCAACAAACAACGAGAAACGTGAGCCCATGACCAATCGTGAGAGAATATCGCGACCAACCGCGTCCGTGCCAAGCAGATAAGTGGTGGATCCACCATCTTCCCAAAATGGTGGCAACAGCAAGGCATCGCGATATTGGTGATTGGCTTCATGCGGTGCCAGCAATGGTGCCAACAAAGCAATTGCAACAAGAGTGAGGAACACGCAAAGGCCGATCACGGCACCGCGGTTCTCACTAAAATAGTACCAGAACTCCTTCAGCACAGCCTTCGTCGACTGTCGGGAGACTTCATTGATTGTATCAGACATATCTATATTCCCGATCAGTGATGGCGAATGCGCGGATTGATGAAGCCATAGAGCAGGTCAACCGTGAGGTTAACGACCATGACCACCACAGCAATCAACAACAAACCGCCCTGCACCACCTGGTAGTCACGACGGAAGATGCTATCGACCATCCATTTGCCAATACCCGGCCAGGAGAAAATGGTCTCGGTCAGGATCGCGCCTGCCAGCATCACCCCTACCTGCAAGCCAATCGTGGTGATCACAGGGATCAAGGCATTGCGCAACGCATGCATTCCAATCACACGGAAACGCGACAAGCCCTTGGCTCGTGCAGTGCGCACATAATCCTCACCCAGAACTTCCAGCATCGCCGAACGTGTCTGACGAGCAATCACAGCAAGTGGGATCGTCGCCAATACAATGGATGGCAGGATCAAATGTGAGACCGCAGATTGAAATGCGCCTTCTTCTCCGGACAAAAGAGAGTCGATCAGCATAAAGCCCGTCACAGACTCAAAATAGAACATCACGGAAATTCGGCCAGAAACCGGTGTCCAACCAAGCCAGCCCGAGAAGACGATAATGGCAAGCAAGGCCCACCAGAAAATCGGCATGGAATACCCAACCAGAGCTGACGTCATCACGGTATGGTCAAAGACGGATCCGCGTTTCACAGCCGCAATAACACCTGCAGGTATACCAATACTGACCGCAATGATAATCGCAACCAGGGACAATTCCAGGGTTGCAGGGAACAGAGCGAAGAACTCATCCCACACTGGTTTGCGGGTCACGGTGGAGATTCCAAAATCACCCTGAAACAAGCCGAAGAGATAGTCGAAATATTGCTCATAGATTGGGCGATCAAAGCCGAACGATTTTTGCAATTCTGCATAGCGCTCTGGAGAAATTCCACGCTCACCCACCAACAGCAAGATAGGATCACCTGGCAGCAAACGAATAAAGAAAAATGCCACCAGTGTCACGCCGATAAAGGTGGGAAGCAGCATCCCGACCCGACGCAATAGGAAACCAAACATGGTTATTGTCAGTCCATTTTTTGGGGAGACAGCGGATTTAGCTGATCAATCCCGATCATTTATCGCATTTCAAGCATCATGCCGTACCCCACAGCTGACCTTGAAAATTCGGGCTCTTCTAACCGCGAACAAGACCTTTGTCTAGAATCTTCTACCTGCATTTCAAATTGGCAAAATTCACTCACAAAACCAATCCAGCAAGATCTGACAAAATTGGCCGCCTCAACGACTTTTGGATAAGCAGGCTGGTTTTCTCATCAGAAAAACTGGCGCAGCAATGCCTCTGGAACCCGGAATCTATCATCCAGTATAAACGAACAAAGGCGGGAAATCCCGCCTTTGCCTTGATCAAAATTACTTGATATCAACACCGTAGAAAATGTGCCCCCCAAGCGGATCAATCTTGAAGTTAGACACTTTCTTGCTCACTGGTTTGTAAACAACAGAGTGAGCAATAGTTGCCCAAGGAGCTTCTTTCTTGAAGACCACCTGAGCTTCTTCATACAGTTTTGTGCGCATCGCAGCATCTGAGGTCTGCTTTGCTTTCAACAGCAGATCATCAAACTCTTTGTTACACCAACGTGCACGGTTGCCACCTGCCTTGGCAGCATCACAGCCGAGCAGAACATACATGAAGTTGTCCGGGTCACCATTATCACCGGTCCAACCCAGCAAAACAGTCTCATGTTCGCCATTGTTGGAACGCTTCAGATACTCACCCCATTCAAAGGTAACGATCTCTGCGTCGACACCAACAGCTTTCCAGTCAGCCTGAATAAGCTCGGCCATACGGCGAGCATTCGGGTTGTAAGGACGTTGCACAGGCATAGCCCAGATATTGGTTTTCATGCCGGATACACCAGCCTCAGCCAGTAGCTTCTTCGCAGCTTCAGGATCATATGGATCGTCCTGAACCTTGTCGTTGTAAGACCACATGGTTGGCGGGATCGGGTTTTTGGCAGCTTTACCAGCACCTTGGAAAACCGCATCCAGAATTGCCTGCTTGTTGATCGCCATGTTCAATGCTTTACGAACCCGAACATCCTTGAACTTGTCCATCTCATTATTATAGGCCAGATAGCCAACATTGAGACCTTCCTGCTGCATCAGATTGATGGAGTCATCTTTCTTCATCGCGTCAATATCTGCAGGATTTGGATAAGGCATCACATGACACTCACCCGCTTTCATCTTCTGATAGCGAACAGAAGCATCGGGTGTGATTGAAAAGATCAGATTGTCGATTTTTGCCTTGCCCGCCCAATAGTCTGGATGCGCTTTATAGCGGATGACCGCATCTTTCTGATAGGCAACAACCTGGAAAGGACCCGTACCGACAGGGTTCTGGTCAAAAGTCTCCTTGGTGCCTGCCTTATCCATTGCTGCTGCATATTCAGCAGAATGAATAGATGCAAAATCCATGGCCATATTGGCGATGAATGGTGCTTCCGGCTTGGTCAGAACGAATTTGACCGTGTGATCGTCAACTTTGACAATTTCCTTGATCAGGCTGTCCATGGACATGCCGCCGAAATATTCGTAAGTACCACCAGATACTTTGTTATATGGATGGTTCTCGTCTTTCTGGCGCATGAAAGAAAAGATCACATCATCAGCATTGAAATCGCGACTAGGTGTGAAGCCTTTGGTGGTGTGGAATTTCACGCCCTTACGCAGATTGAAAGTATATTCCAGACCATCGTCAGAAACGCTCCAGCTTTCAGCCAATCCAGGAACAACTTCCGTAGTGCCGATTTTAAACTCAGCCAAACGGTTATAAATGTTCTTGGATGAAGCATCAAAGGTGGTACCTGCCGTGTAAAGGGAAGGGGTAAAACCTTCCGGGCTACCTTCTGAGCAATAGACCAGGGTCTTTGCTTGCGCAGTAGCTGTCATGACAACAGCAAGCGCGGATGCAGCCAAGACTTTTGAAAGCAACTTCATGATGTTTCCCTCACAATTTTATTTTTGAATCCCGAACTTGTAAAACCCGCCCCTCCCATGAGGCACGTCTATCAAGCATTATTTTTATCGAGCCAGGATCTCCATCCCGGCCTACATTCTTCTGCACCAAAGTCGAATACAATATGCCTCGAAAAGCAATGGTCAAAACAGAATTTTGCACCTCTTTTCAGGGAAATATGTATACAAAATTTTTCCATAGCCGCCTGAGAGGAAAGAAAACCCCCAAAGACCAATCAGCAGTTAGAATTTTGTTCCTTCAAGGATCGCGTCTGCTTTTGCAACCAGAGAATTTCATCTTCATTCAAACAACTTTCCATCTCACATGCAACCTGTTCATGATAATCATCAAGCCAGGCAATTTCATTTTTTGAAAGCAAGGATGGATCAATCATGCGCGTCTGAATAGGAACCAGCGTCAGATCCCTGAAACCAAGAAAATCATTTCCGTCCGAGACGATCTCGATCAGATTTTCAATTCGAATACCAAACTTACCCGCTTGATAATAGCCAGGTTCATTGGTCACGATCATACCAGCTTCCAGCTCCACAGGGCGCGAAGGCTTTTCGATCTTCTGCGGCCCTTCATGCACGGAGAGGAAATGCCCTACCCCATGGCCAGTACCATGATCATAATCCATGCCATATTGCCAAAGCGGCTGCCGGGCAATCGCATCAATATGATGACCTTTGGTCCCAACTGGGAATTTCAACTTGGCAAACTGAATATGACCTTTGAGAACAAGCGTATAAGCCTTCTTCACTTCATCTGATACATCAGAGAAACAGACCGTGCGGGTCGCGTCGGTCGTACCCAGGAAATATTGACCGCCTGAATCGAGCAGGAACACGGAAGTCTCCAAAAGTTCGCCATTACTCTCTTCCGTCACCGAATAATGGCACATCGCACCATTGGCATCGACAGCGGCAATGGTGGTAAAGCTCGGCTCAATGAAGCCCTCAATTGCTTGACGCTCCGCCAAAATGCGATCGGAGACTTCCATCTCGGAAATTGGATTGCCGGCCTTGGCGCGAGAAACTGCCTCTTCATCCAGCCAGCGAAACGTACGGATCCATGCAGCAGAATCAATCTTTGCCGCTTCCGCAATACCAGCCCTCTCGGTCGGGTTCTTGATTGCCTTGGCAAAAGCAACCGGCCCGCGTTCCAGCGTAACTTGCCCACCAGCGCGCTCAACCGCTGCAAATGCCGCATATGGTGCGTAGTCAGGATCGATAAGAACCCGCTCATCACTTCCAACGAGCTCTTCAATAGAGGAAAGAAACTGGTCAGCCTCCTTGAGAACCACACCATTCAATCTCAATTCAGAGAGATCTTCGGGAAGCTTCTGACCATCCACGAACCAATGCCCTTCCCCGCTCTCGTTGAGCAAGAAGAAGGAATGCGGCATCGGGCTATAAGCCACATCGCCACCTCGCACATTCAAAAGCCAGGCAATTGCATCGGGCTGGGTTTCCACCAGCCAGTTACAGCCCTTGTCTTTCAAGCTTGCTGCAATCTCATTTTTCTTGTCGGAAGAAGCACGTCCAGCAAATTGCTCAGGAAAAGAATAGATATCTGCCATTGGCTTGGGCGGTTGGCTAGCCCAGATCCGGTCTACCAGATTTCCCTCAACGGCAGACAATGTCACCCCCGCCTTATCGCATCCTGCCTCAAACCGCTGCACCCAGCTCGTGGGCAGCAACATCGCATCAAAGCCAACTGTCCAGCCAGGCTGACCATTCTGAGCAAGCCATTGCTCTAGCGGTGCTTCCACCAAATGAGAATAGGAGAAATGATCTGGCGAGGTCTGATTGCGTACCTGGACAGTATAACGTCCATCGACAAACAGAACAGCGTCATCTTTCGTGATCAAAGCCACACCGGCTGAGCCCTGAAAACCTGACAACCAGGCCAAGCGTTCATCATGGGGGGCTACATATTCACCCTGATGGGCATCAAAGCGAGGGACGATATATCCATCCAAACCATGAACTACCATTTCCATGCGCAAAGCTTCCAGTCGATCCACGGACCACATACTCGCCTGCTCAACCATCTTTCGAACGCCCTCTGGTTTGAATTCGCCATTCGCAGTATTTGAATATTTTATCCAAAAATCAAATGCTTTTTTCTCGGAGCTCATTCAGTTGAGTGAGAAACTTCCCCCAAAACCAGATCAAATATCATGCAAGCTATTGACTTATTTAGAAAACGACCAGTGTTCCTGCCGTTGACGCTCGTTCGAATACATCTTTTAAAACAGAATGAAACGCGTTCACGATCAGGCCAACACCCTGCTCTTTCTGATGGATGGCATAGACGGCATTCTCCGTTCGGCCATTTTCGACATTCAGGGCCCGCATCTCTCCTTTTCGCACCCAACGAGCAGCACTGCGTGCTGGCAGAAAACCTAGATAAACGCCAGATTGAACCAACGCGAGACGAGATGAAATAGTAGGAGCCTGAGCATGAATATCCATTTTCTCGAAAAAACGAGAGAAAATCGGATCATGCCGCACATTCACATCCACAAAACGTTGTTCACGGAGCAGATCGACACTCAGTTCATCATCAGGCACATCGAAAAGAGGATGGTGTCTGGCACAATATAACTGCATCACTTCCTTGAAGAGCAGATCCATTGATAATGTCGGCATAGGCCGAAAAAGCGCAGTCATCCCCATATGCGCGGTTCCATCCAGCACTGCCTGCTCAATCACATCAGGTGAAGCGGAAGTCATTTTCAAAAAGATATCTGGATGCTGCTCGGTAAAGAGACGAATGGCCTCGCTCATTTCATCCTGTAAATCAAAGGCAAAATTGTCATCGACATAAAAGACCAGATCACCGGTCAGATTACCCATTGCCAGATTGATATGGTTGCGATAGCGCTCCAAATCTCCAAAGAGCTGCAAGGTCGCGTGATAAACCATCTCCCCTTGCGCCGTAAGAGAGAAACCAGACCGCCCCCGTTTACACAGAGTCATTCCCAGCCGGTCTTCCAAAGCAGACAGATCCATACTCACCGCCGATTTACTTTTGTTCAATGCAACCTGAGCAGGCGTTACACCGCCAGCTTTTACAATAGCCACAAACACCCGCAGCAACCGCAAATCTGCATCGGCAATATTGCCCCGAAAAAGTTTCAACGCTGGCATACTCACTCCATAATTCTTGAACTAAAGCCATTTTGGATATCATCCAGGAAACATAAAAAGACATTCCCTATCCTTTAGTATAGGAAAAATACAAGCCTTTTCGTCAAATTACGCAAAATCACACCCTACCATCTCTCATTCAGAGAGGCTGGTTCAGTTTTTATAGTTCAGTTTTAATTGAACTATAATCCATATTTTCATGAACGACAGAAAATAAATTTACAGGCAGGATGCACGAAATTCAGCTCCACAATGTCGCAGATCGAGATTGTCGCTGAACTGGCCCAATCGCCGATCTTAAAGAGGCGATGGACCCAACAAAAAAACAAATGAACTGGCCGCGTCACCTTCAACGACAAATTGGCCACATCACTATGATCAAGAGGGATCAGATCACATGCGTAAATCTTTCCTGGCCGCAGGCACCGCACTTCTGGCATTTTCCGCACTGAGCGTAGCGACACATGCACGCGACTTGACCGTCGTAAGCTGGGGTGGCGCTTATCAGGACGCTCAGCGTGAAGCTTATTTCGGCCCATATACCAAAGCATCCGGCAACAAGGTACTGGATGAGGCCTATAACGGCGAGACCGCCAAAATCAAAGCCATGGTCGAAACCAACAACGTGACTTGGGACGTTGTTCAGATGGAAGCGCCAGAGCTGGAAAATTCCTGTGATGAAGGCCTGCTGGAAGTCGTCAATTGGGAGAAGCTCGGCGGTCAGGACACCGTCATTGAACCAGCCATTATCGGCGAATGCGGCGTTGGCACCATTCTGTGGTCCGTTATTCTGGCTTATGACTCCGAGAAACTCGGGCAAGACGGCCCAAAAAGCTGGGCTGATATGTGGGATGTCAAAAAATGGCCAGGTAAGCGTGCACTGCGCAAAACCGCCAAATTCACCCTCGAAATCGCTCTGATGGCTGACGGCGTACCAGCCGACAAAGTTTATGAGACCCTCGCCACCAAAGAAGGCATTGATCGTGCTTTCAAAAAGCTGGATGAAATCAAAGAGCATATCCAGTGGTGGGAATCCGGCGCGCAGCCTCCACAATGGTTGGCATCCGGTGATGTTGTCATGACCACCGCCTATAATGGTCGCATCTCAAAGGCCAATGACGAAGGCCGCAAGTTCAACACCTCATGGAATGGACAGATCTACGCACTGGACGGCTGGGCAATCGTCAAAGGCACCCCAAATGCAGATAAAGCCTATGATTTCATCAAATCTGCTACCCAGCCAAAAGCTCAGGCACAGCTATCCGCCAAAATTCCTTACGGCCCAACCCATAAGGATGCAGTAGCCGCAGCTGACGAGAAAACTCAAAAGCGCTTGCCATCCAACCCGGCCTACTTGGAAGGCGCTTTGGCTTCCAACACCGATTTCTGGGTTGAGAATGTTGAAGATCTGAACCAGCGCTTCAACAACTGGGCGTCTCGGTAAAATGAAACTCCATCTGCCAGCCTGGTCACCCTTCTGTCCAGGCAGGCAGATAAAGAGCCAGCAGATTTTGCATCACAGCAAATTCTGCGATCAGAAAAAGCCAACCTGCCCTTGGCTTTTTCTGATCCCTGGCTCTCACAAGCTTATCAACAGCGCTGCTTTAAATCCTGAGCGCCCCTCTTCTCCCTCTATACGGGTTGGACTAGAGCTGTGCTGGACATAAATTCTATCAAGTCAGGATCGCCTCTATGGCCGTAAGCTCGCAAACAGCCCCACTGACCGATGACAGACAGCCCCAATTGGGGTTTGATCCGAAGAAGCTGAAAGCACAATTGCGTGTTGCAGAGCGTCGCAAGACCATACGCGCCCTCACCCTTGTTGCTCCATTATTTCTCTTCGTACTGGTTTTCTTCCTTTTCCCCATCGGCTCATTATTGGAACGCTCCGTCAACAGTCCCGAATTTGTCACGATTTTTCCTCAGTCTGCGGCAATTTTGGAGCAATCTGACAATCTTGAAAACCTCGATGAGCAAGCCTTCTACGCAGCTCTCTTCACCGAGCTGCGCACCTCTGCCAAGGAACGCACCTTCGGTCCTGTAGGACGCCGCCTCAATCAGGACGTGCCCGGCTTTATTTCTCTGTTCAAAAAGACCGCTCGCAAGATCAAGAAGGAAAAGGAAATTCCGACTGATCCCAAGGCATGGTTCGTGGAAAAACATGAGAATTGGGCAAATCCGACCTACCTGCATGCCATGAAGCGTGCTTCCAGCGCCTGGACTGATTTCTACATGCTCACAGCGCTGGATTTGCAACGCAATGATGCAGGCAACATCCAGGCGGTTGATGAGCAAAAGGCTCTCTTTGTCGACATCCTCATCCGAACCATGGAAATCAGCTTCGGCGTCACCATCATCTGCGTCATACTGGGTTATCCTGTGGCTTGGGTATTGGCCCATGCCTCTGACAATGTGCGCAATGTCCTGCTGATCGGCGTTCTATTTCCTTTCTGGACATCACTCTTGGTACGAACTGCCGCATGGATCATCGTTTTGCAGAAAGAAGGCCCCATCAATTCCTTCCTGCAGACCCTGCATATCATCGATGAACCTCTGCAACTGGTCTTCAACCGCTTTGGCGTCTATGTGGCCCTGACCCACATCCTGCTGCCATTTTTGGTACTGCCGCTTTATTCGGTGATGAAAGCCATCCCGAATGACTATATGCGTGCGGCCAAAAGTCTTGGCGCCAAGCCATGGGTTGCTTTCTTGCGGGTCTATTTCCCACAAAGCCTGCCTGGTCTGTCCGCTGGCGCCATTCTGGTCTTCATTCTCTCCATTGGTTACTACATCACGCCAGCATTGGTTGGCGGACCAAAAGATCAGATGATTTCCTATTTCATCGCCTTCTACACAAATAACACCATCAACTGGGGTCTGGCCTCTGCACTTGCCTTCATCCTTCTGGTGGTCACCCTCGTCTTCTATGCGCTCTATCAGCGCGTGACAGGCGGCAAAGCAGGCATGGGAGTATAAGACATGATCAAACTCGATCCTTCCCTGTCAAAAAGCGAACGCATCAGTGTGATTGCAACATGGATTGCCGCCCTGCTGGTTATCCTGTTCCTGATGGCTCCGATCATCACCATCGTGCCGCTATCCTTCACATCTGACAGTTTGCTCTCCTATCCTATTCCCGATTGGAGTCTGCGCTGGTATGAAGTGTTGTTCGGATCTGAAATGTGGATGCGAGCACTTTGGAACTCGCTCTATATCGCCTTCTTCGCCACCATCCTGGCCATGATCCTTGGCACAGTGGCGTCCGTCGGCCTGACCAGTCCCAACTTCCCTTTCAAAGGGGCTGTGATGGGTCTGCTCCTGACCCCGATGATTGTTCCTATCATCATCACGGCTGTTGCATCCTATTTCTTCTATGCCAAGCTCGGACTGACCAATACCTATCTCGGCATGATCCTGGCACACGCGCTGCTCGGAACACCCTTTGTGGTGATCACCGTGACAGCAACTCTGCTGGGCTTTGACACCAATCAGGTCCGTGCGGCTTATAGCTTGGGTTGCAAACCTATCCCGACTTTCTTCAAGATCGTGGTTCCGCAAATTCAGCCCGGCATCATTTCCGGCGGCCTGTTTGCCTTCGTCACAAGTTTCGATGAAGTCATCGTCGCCCTTTTCATGGCTGGCACCGAGCAGTTCACCCTGCCACGTCAGATGTTTGCCGGCATTCGTGAGAATATCGACCCGACCATCGCCGCCGTCGCCACCGTTATGATCCTGATCTCGCTTGTCCTGCTATTGGGCGTTCAATGGGTAACCGCCCGTAGCGAGAAGCTTAGGAACAAGAAATAAGAGAGAGTGACCAATGCTCATGCAAGATAACAAAAGCTTCGTCCGTTTCGAAAATATCCAGAAAACCTATGATGGCGAGACTCTGGTCATCAAGAACCTCAATCTGGATATCGCCAAGGGTGAGTTCGTCACCTTGCTTGGCCCCTCCGGCTCAGGCAAATCCACATCTCTGATGCTGCTCGCAGGCTTTGAACAGCCAACAGCTGGCACCGTCTATCTGGATGGCAATCCGCTGAATTCCGTTCCGCCATATGAGCGTAATATCGGAATTGTCTTCCAAAACTATGCCCTTTTCCCGCACATGACAGTGCTGGAAAATATCGCGTTTCCGCTAACTGTCCGAAAGATGGGGAAAGCGGAAGCCATGGAGCGGGCTCAAAAGGCACTGGATATGGTGCGGTTGGGGGCGTTCGGGGATAGACGCCCCACCCAGCTTTCCGGTGGCCAACAGCAACGCATCGCCGTAGCCCGCTCTCTGGTCTTTGATCCAGCCCTCGTTCTGATGGATGAGCCATTAGGAGCCCTAGACCGCAAGCTACGCGAAGAAATGCAGATCGAGATCAAGCATATCCATGAAAATCTCGGTGTGACCATTGTCTTCGTGACCCACGATCAGGACGAAGCTTTGACCATGTCCGACAAAGTTGCGGTCTTCAACGATGGCATCATCCAGCAATATGACACACCAGCTACGCTGTATGAAAAGCCATCCAACACCTTCGTAGCCAGCTTCCTGGGCGAAACCAACATGCTCAAAGGTTCCATCAACAAGCAGGCTGAAGGCAAGGCAGAAGTGAAGCTGGCTTGCGGATCTACAATTCTGTCAACTGCGGTCGATCCGCACGACAACGGTGACCCGACCACCCTTTGCATTCGCCCTGAGCGCATTCAGCTGAAAGAAGATCATGGCGATGAGGATAATGGCCTGCATACCACTGTTGTAGAAACCATCTATCACGGAGCCTTTGCCAAGGTCGTTCTGGCGCTGAACAGCGGAGAACAGCTCAAAGCGCTGGTTCGCGCCGGCAATATCAACGCCGACCTGACTCCAGGTCACAAAATTCTGGCAACCTTTGCCAGCGAGGACGCTAGAGCCCTCGCATAAATTCTTCTCCCGGCTCCGGGGGCGGCGGTCTCTGTCCCCGGAAAGGAAGGTAAACTTAAGCCCATCCGCTTTTGCGTGATGGGCTTCTTTTTTGTGCAAACATTCTGCTATCAAAAAAAGCCGGAAGCATCCCTGCTCACGGCCTTGTCTGTTTTATCAAATAGCTAATTTAGCCAGCAAAGGTATAAGCGGTTTTCACAGTGGTGTAGAATTCCGCTGCATAACGCCCCTGCTCACGAGAGCCATAAGAAGACCCTTTACGGCCGCCAAATGGCACATGATAGTCAACGCCAGCCGTTGGCAGATTGACCATGACCATCCCAGCCTCGGAACGACGCTTGAATTCACGTGCAGATTTCAGATTACTGGTGCATATACCTGAGGACAGACCGAAGTCAGTATCATTGGCAACGCTAAGCGCTTCATCAAAATCAGCAACTTTGATCACACTGGCACAAGGGCCAAAGATCTCTTCGCGAGATACGCGCATTTGGTTGGTTGCATTCAGGAACATGGCCGGACGCTGATAATAGCCTTCGGTCTTGCCGTTGATCTGCTCACCACCGACAACTTCCGCGCCTTCCTGCCCTGCAACGGCAACATAATCCAAATTGTTGGCGAGCTGAGATTGCGACACCACAGGACCAATCTGAGTTACCGGATCACAGGCATCACCAATCACCAGCTTACCCATGGCTTCATTCATCTTTTCAACGAACGCGTCGTGAATGCCTTCCTGAACAATTAGCCTGGAAGAAGCCGTACAACGCTGACCGGTTGAGAAGAAGGCCCCATTGAGACAAGCTCCTACGGCAACATCCAGATCGGCATCATTCAACACAACCATCGGGTTTTTGCCGCCCATTTCCAGCTGTACTTTTTTCAAGCCTTCCGCCGCTTTCACAGCAATTCCACGCCCGACAGGAACAGAACCGGTAAAGGAGATGGCATTGATTTCCTTATGCGCCAGCATGGCATTGCCAACCACGGAACCGGAGCCCATGACGAGGTTGAACACACCAGCAGGACATCCGGCTTCTTGAATGATCTCTGCCAAAGCATGAGCAGAAGCTGGTGTAATTTCGGCAGGCTTGAAGACAATGGTGTTGCCATAGCAAAGGGCTGGCGCAATCTTCCATGCCGGAATGGCAATCGGAAAGTTCCATGGGGTGATCATACCAACCACGCCCACAGGCTCACGAGTTACATCGACATCAATGTCAGGACGAACAGATGCCAATACATCACCCGCATTGCGCAGGGCTTCACCAGCGAAGAATTTGAAAACCTGAGCAGCACGAATAGTCTCGCCAATGCCCTCAGCCAGTGTCTTGCCTTCTTCACGAGATAGCAGAAAGCCCAGCTCATCCTTACGAGCCATGATCGCATCAGAGACTTTATCCAGCAGATCAGCACGTACTTGTGGAGATGCCAGAGCCCAACCCGGCAAGGCCTCATTGGCGGCAGCCACTGCAGCATCGACATCAGCGGCTTCTGCTTTGGCATAGAGACCAATCAGGTCAGCAACATTGGATGGATTTCGATTCTCAGATACATCAGCACCATCAACCCAATTACCGGCGATCAGATTTTGAAAAACGCTATCAGCCATAACCACTCCAGATCATTTGTATGCATTCAATTTTCGCAGCTTTTCGCCACTTCCCGGCCCCCAATATGGGCCACAAAAAAATGCACATGAGAGGAAAAACATACCCTCATGCACATGCTTCATCCACGCAAAAATGCCTTTTACGCATTTGCCGTCTTGGCAATAGCAGCCTCGACAGAGGCTTCAATCATGTCCAGCGCCTCATCAACCATCTCGATTGGAGTGGTCAGTGGTGGCAGTAGACGAATGGCATTTCCACGGGTACCGCAAGGCAGAATGATCAGACCGCGCTCTTCTGCTTCCGCAACAATCGCACCGGTCAGTGCTGCATCTGGTTGATTGACATCACCATCCTTGACCAACTCAAAGGCCACCATGGCACCAAGGCCACGAACATCGCCAATCACTTCCATACCCTGACGCTGGGACAGAGCTTTCAAACGAGCTTGAATGCGATCCCCAATCTCATTGGCTTTGTCGCAAAGCTTCTCTTCTTCGATCACATCCAGCACTGCATTCGCCGCAGCAACGGCCAACGGATTACCGGCATAGGTACCACCAATACCGCCAACAGGAGCAGAATCCACGATCTCTGCACGGCCAGTCACAGCGGAGAGCGGGAAGCCACCGGCCAGCCCCTTAGCCATCACAGTCAAGTCCGGAATGACACCGGAATGTTCAAACGCAAAGAGCTTACCGGTGCGGGCCATACCTGCCTGAACCTCATCAGCAATCAGCAAAATGCCATATTGGTCAGCAAGTTTACGCAATTCTTGCAGGAATTCGGTCTGCGCAATATTGAAACCACCCTCGCCCTGAACAGGCTCAATAATGAAAGCTGCCACACGCTCAGGATCAACCGATGTTGCCAGCATACGGTTCAGCTCGCCCATGGCATGCTCGGTGGTGATGCCATGATAGTTGTTCGGGAATGGCGCATGCATCACTTCAGGCGGCATCGCACCGAAATTCTTCTTATACGGATTAACCTTGCCACACAAAGCCATACCCATCAGCGTGCGACCATGGAAAGCACCGGAGAAAGCAATCACACCAGAACGTCCGGTGTAAGCACGCGCCATTTTCACCGCATTCTCGACGGCTTCTGCACCAGTGGTGACCAGCATGGTTTTCTTTTCGAAATCGCCCGGCGTCACTGCATTCAGGCGCTCGGCCAGTGTCACATAGCCTTCATAAGGCGCCACATGGAAGCAGGTATGCGTGAAGCTCTCGGCCTGTTTGGCAACAGCCGCCATAACCTTTGGGTGACGATGACCGGTATTGTTCACGGCAATGCCAGCCGCAAAATCGATGAAGCGACGGCCGTCCACGTCCCACAATTCAGCATTTTCAGCTCGTTCTGCATAAATGCCACGTGTGGCCACACCTTGCGCGATGGCTGCAGTGCGCCGATCCTTCAAAGCGGCTGTCTGAGTCATGCATTTTCTCCAATGCTCAATAATTCGACATACAGAACCATATCAATGCTCAATATATTGCGCAATTCATTTCTCACTCTTTTGACATTTGCCAGCAGATTGCTATTTTGAGACAGGTGAGTCAGTCCTTGCACGCAATCAGGTCGATCCAAGCAGGGCACAACGGCAATCAGGACGAGAAATATGACGGATTCTGAGCAATTTGAGGTAGGAAGTCGGTTGAAGGAGCTGCGTCAGTCTGCGGGCCTCTCCCAAAGACAACTCGCCGATCTTGCCTCCGTTCCCCACGGACAGATCTCCATGATCGAGACCGGCAGATCCAGCCCATCCGTTGCTTCCTTGCGCAAGATATTGGGCGGCATGTCCATTACCATGTCAGATTTCTTCGCACCGGATAAACCCCTCAATCAGGAAATCTTCTTCACGCCCAATGATCTGATTGACCTGACAAGTCAGCTCTACAAGGACGATAATCCAGAGCAAGCGCGCATCTCCCTCAAACAGGTCGGCAATGCCAAGGCCCATAACCTGCAAATCCTGCAGGAGCGCTATGAGCCAGGCGCGGACACTGGTAAAACCCATCTGGAGCATGACGCCAACGAAGGCGGTATCGTCATTTCCGGAGAGATTGAGCTGACGGTAGGCGATCAGACACGCATACTCAAAGCCGGTGACAGCTTCCTGTTTGACAGCAACCAGCCCCACCGCTTTCGTAATGTCTCTGACCGTCCGGCTGAAGTCGTCTCAGCCTGTACCCCACCCTATCTTTGAGCAACCCTTACAATTGCAGGTACAAAAAAACCCCGATCAAAAGATCGGGGTAAGTTGAGTATCAGGCCGGACAGCAGGTCTCAACGCTGCCCAACCAGGTTGGCCAAAAAACTCTCAGGGGTTATGAGAGTTTTACAGATTTGCCGGTCTCAAGGGATTGAACAGCAGCATCGGCCAGTTCCAGAGCTTTCAGGCCATCGATTCCGCTCGGATAGGATCTCTCCTCACCGGCCAGAATGGCGCAGAAAGTCTGAAGCTCGGATTTGTAAGCTTCGGCATAACGCTCCATGAAGAAGTCCAGAAGCGGATCCTGGCTATAGCCTTCTTCATTGGCGATCACGACAGTGGTCGGGCGCATATTCTCGGCACTTGCCATGCCTTTGGAACCATGGACTTCAACGCGCTGGTCATAACCATAACTCGCACGACGACTATTGGTGATGACAGCGATTTTACCAGAAGCGGTACGAAGGGTTGCAGTAGCGGTATCAACGTCACCAGCCTCGCCGATTGCAGGATCGGTCAAAACGGAACCGGTAGCGGACACTTCAACGACTTCTTCGCAAAGCAAGAAACGAGCCATGTCAAAATCATGGATCATCATGTCACGGAACAAGCCGCCAGAACGCTTCACATAATCGATCGGTGGGGCGGATGGATCACGAGAGGTGATCTGTACCAACTCGACATTACCAACCTTGCCAGCATCAAGTGCTTCGCGAACCTTTGAGAAATTCTGGTCAAAACGGCGGTTGAAGCCGATCATCAGCTTTACGCCTGCTTTGTCAGCAGTTTTCAAACAAGCGCGAACACGCTCAGCGCTGAGGTCAACCGGCTTCTCACAGAAGATCGCCTTGCCAGCCTGCGCAGCTTGCTCGATCTGATCTGCATGCAGATCGGTTGGTGTTGCAATGATAACGGCATCAATTTTGTCATCATGCATGATCTGCGAAACCGTTGCCTGACGCGCTCCGGTCAGAGCAGTTACAAAAGCAGCCGCTTCGTCAATCGGATCGAAAACAGCAGTAATTTCTACATTATCCAGCGCAGCAACAGCGCGCGCATGTGTCTGGCCAATACGGCCGGCACCCAAAAGACCAATTTTGATCATTCTATCACTCCTGTTCAGGCTTGGAGGAAATGCGCCAAGCCTGAAATTTTGCATACCTTATTGCTTGGCATCGCGTTGCGCGATCCAATCGTGATCTGGATGATTTTTGAAGCGCCATTTGCGCAATGGGCCCGCCATGACGTTGAGATAATACATCTCATAACCATAAGGCGACCCACATGGATGATGGCCTTTTGGAACCAGAACCACATCTCCATCATCCACGGCCATGGTTTCATCCAGCTCGCCATCTTCAGTGAAAACGCGCTGAATGCCATATCCTTGCTTGGGGTTGAGACGATGATAATACGTCTCTTCCAGATAAGTCATATCCGGATAATTGTCTTCATCATGCCGGTGCGGCGGATAGCTGGACCAGTTGCCTTGAGGGGTAAAGACCTCGGTTACCAGCAAACTGTCGGCAACATCACGACCTTCCATGGCGATGGCATGGATATAACGGGTATTGGCACCCTTGCCACGCTCTTCCTGCTCAATCTCATTCGGATCCAGCACTTGTGCTTTGTGCCCACCATTGCCCGGAGCCGTGCAGATGGCCAACACGCATTTGGTGGTGGCTTTGGCGGACCACTCAGCCCCATTCGGAATATAGACACAATGAGGTTTCTTGCGCTCGAACACGTCCATGCGGTCGCCCTGTTCACCAAAGCTAACCCCATCAACTGTAATCTCGGCCTTGCCCTCGACAAGCACGAGGATGACCTCACGATCACCGGTAGCCTCGGCAGCGTCTTCACCAGTTTCGAGATGATAAAGCCCAAAACCGACATAGCCCCAATTTGCATCCTCTGGCGTGATGTCATGCACCTTGCCAGACGTTCCCTTTGGTTTGCGAAGCAGATCCGCCATCATTCTTCTCCCGATCAGGATTTATCCAAGCCAGCTGATTTTGCCATCTCTTTCAGAGATGCCAAACCAAGAGACTGATATTGATATGGGTTACGCACATCTGGATCCTGCTCGGCTTCAATCACCAGCCAGCCTTCATAGCCATGATCAGCAGCAACCTTCAGAACCGGCTCGAAATCCACGCAACCATCTTCATCACCAGGAACGGTGAAGACACCACGGCGCACACCTTCCAGGAAGCTCAAACCTTCAATCTCGACCTGCGCCTTGATATCGGAACGAATATTCTTGGCATGCAGGTGAGACACCCGGTCCATATACTTCTCAGCCAGTTTTGCAGGATTGGAACCACCAAACAGAGCATGACCGGTATCAAGCAACAGACGTGTCTTGGGACCGGTATTGGCCATGAAAGCATCAATCTCGGCCTCAGACTCAACGATCGTACCCATATGATGATGGTAGACCAGTTCAATGCCCTGCTCTGCACAATAGGCAGCAATCTCTTCCACGTCAGAACCGAACTTCTCCCACTTGTCCGCAGCAAGCTTCGGACTCTTGGAAAGAGGTGCATCATCATTGCCATGAATAGCATTGGAGGTTTCGCATGTGATACAAACCTTGCAACCCATGGCCTTCAACAGATCAAGATGCGGCTGTATTGCCTTTTTCTCTTCTTCCACACTGTGCGCCAGCAGGTTCAGGGAATGCCAGCCGGAAACAAATTTCAAGCCATGCGGATCCAGGGCTGCCGCCAACGCATCTGGCTCTGTTGGCATCTTGTGGCCTTTTTCAATGCCATCAAAACCAATTTTGCCAGCTTCAAACAAACACTGTTCCAAAGGGATATCAGCACCAAGGGTCTGATCATCATCATTGGACCACGCAATCGGGTTGGTACCATAAAGAAGCATCTGCGCCTCCCCCAAACTTTGCTCACATTCGAGCATCTTCAACTAAATTCATTGCAGGGCTTTGACAAAAGCCACTTGCTACAGGGTGTTTTCTAAAGGCCTCTGGCCTCATCCCAGGCAGCACACAGGCTTGCAAAGCGGTCACGCATTTGCTCAACAGCCTGATCATCATCAATCTTGTCAGCCAACCAATCACGGGCAACCTGACCAAAGATGGTGCGACCAATTGCAAAGCCTTTGACCAACTCATGTCTTGCTGCTGCAGCGAAACTTGCTTTCAGCTCGTCCATCGGCGCGTCAAGCCCCAATACCACGATGCCACGGCAATAAGGATCGTGTGCCTCAATGGCTTCACAAGTCTTGGTCCAAGCCCGATCAGATATCATTGGCTCCAGTTTCCACCAATCCGGATAAACACCCAGATCATAGAAGCGGTGGATGATCTTGGCAGTGGTCTCATCATTCACAGAGTCCGCTTTGGATGGAATGACTTCCAACAGGAATTCCAAACCATTGCTACGCGCAGCATCGGCAAGACGAATAACAGTCTCTTCTTGCTCTGCTTTCATCTCTTCGCTGTCATCTGGATGATAGAAGCAAAGCACCTTGACCACATGCTCCAGTGGCCACTCATTCAGATCAGACCCAAGATCCGGACCAATCTCAAGCTTCAGCGGACGAGTGCCTGGATCTTCCACCGGGCGCCCAATCCAAAGACCTTTTCCAACGGCATCAAACAATGCCTGCTGACCAAGGCGTGGATCACACAGAATGCCATAGCCATCGCGGCCATCAGCCACCTGCTCCGTTGCTTTCAAACAAAGCTGTTTGAACGGATCAATACGGTCAAATGGTGCCCCGGCATCACGCGCCATATCTTCCAACTGCATGCGATGATCGAAAGCAAACACACGCATATTTGGCCATTCGCCCTTGCGATTGGTGGACCAGTGCACCTGTTCCAGAGCTTCATTCTTGCGCAATGCTTTGGTTTCCGAGCCATTTTCAAGGAAGAATTGCAGCTCCTCCCAACTAGGGTAAGCAGGCGCGCAGCCATGACGAGACACAGCAAAAGCGCCACAGGCATTGGCATATTTCAGTGAGGTCGGCCAATCTTCGTCGCGCAGCCAACCGGTCAATAGACCAGACATGAAGCCATCACCGGCACCCAGAACATTGAACACTTCAATTGGGAAGCCAGGCCCAGACATGCCGTCATCCAAGCTATCTGGAATCGGACCGTCAAAGGCCGAAGCTCCCATTGGACCGCGCTTACAGACCAGGATGGCATCACTCTTCTCACGCACAGTCCGCAAAGCAGCAATGGTATCGGTCGTTCCGCCAGCAATATGGAACTCTTCTTCGGTACCCACAATCAGATCAAACAGATGCAAGGTAGATTGCAGTTTGGCAGTCACTTCATCGGACGCAATGAAGCGGTTCTCACCATCATCGTGGCCAGAAAGACCCCAAAGATTTGGACGAAAATCGATGTCCAGCGCTGTACGAGAGCCGTTGGCCCGCGCCAAATTCAGAGCCTTCAAAACAGCAGCTTCAGTCTTCGGATTGGAAAGATGCGTACCGGTAACAGTCACACAGCGCGCTTCTGCGATGAAATCCGGATCGATATCATCCTCACAAAGAGCCATGTCGGCGCAGTTTTCGCGATAGAAGATAAGAGGGAACTGTTCCTGATCGCGAATACCAAGCAGCACCAGAGCTGTCAGACGCTCCGGATCAGTGATGACACCACGCACATCAACGCCTTCAGATGCCAACTGCTCGCGAATGAAACGCCCCATATGCTCGTCACCCACACGAGTGAGCAAAGCGGATTTCAAGCCAAGGCGTGCGGTCCCCGCTGCCATATTGGTTGGGGAGCCACCAATATATTTGTTAAAGGACGCCATATCTTCCAGACGCCCACCCACTTGGGCACCATAAAGATCTACCGAAGACCGACCAATCGTGATCACATCAAGCATGAATTCATCCTCCTGCGTCCCCTTTTTCTTACTTCACCATTCAGCTTGTTCAATCACCACACCAAACAAGCCCGATAAAGGAACGGCTCAAATTTCGAAATGGAATATATTTTCTATTTTGAAAAATGGCAATCAGAATTTTCCAAAATTTATTCAGGCGCTCCAATTTGTGCTGCCCACTGAAATTGAGCTTATTTGTCACCCCTATGGGTTCCCACAGCGACCGCCAGACAGATGGCCAGAGACAAACTTGCTGACAACGCACGGAACGCCCCAACATCCACCTCTGACACCAGCAAGGGAATCGCACCCAGCTTTTGCAATGGCCCCGCCATGGCGTCGGTAATCGCCACGACATTTGCCCCAAGATCCTTGGACGTAGCGACCAACTCAATCGTCTCAGCCGAATATGGCGCGAATGTTACAGCCACCACAGCATCCCCTTCACGAATGGAATGAGCTGCATTCAATTGCCCTACTCCATCATGCAAAATGGCAGGAATTTCCATTTTTTCGAACGCATAGGCCAGATAGGACACAACGGGGAAAGCTCTGCGATATCCAATCAGATGAATAACTGGCGCCTTGGCAAGCAACCCAATGCTGGCATTGAGATTCTCTTCATCTACACTGACCAGAAGCTTTTCCAGCGATACCCGACCAGCCTCGACGAAATCTGCCAATAGAACCGAAGGATCATCCGCATGACCATCCTGTAAATTCTGCAGACGCGTTGAATAATCTGGCCAAGCCTGCTTGAAGCTGTCGCGAAACAACCGCTGCATCTCGGAAAAGCCCGAAAAACCAAGAACCTGACAAAAGCGCATGAAGGCAGATGGCTGAACTCCTGCCTCTTCTGCCAGTTGCGAAACGGTTGAAACAGCAATTCTATCTGTATTCTCAGCTACATAATCTGCACATTGGCGCACCCGCTTTGGCATGGTTTCCTGCAATTGCACAAGGCGCTCGCGAAATTCTTCCATGGTTTGCGGGGCAGAAAGCGTCGACATAAATCACCACATCTAAAATATTCAAACGAATCTCAAATCAGCCACGCCATCATGCCACTTGACAGCAGCATGTTCCAAGTGCATAGAAGATTTTGGAATATATATTCTATTACGAAGAAATGCAGGAGTCTAGTCCACATGACTGTTCCAAAGACCGCTCTCAAAGTAGGCCTGATCGGCACCGGCTATATGGGCAAATGCCACGCGCTGGCTTATCGGAATGTCAAAGCAATATTTGGCGATGTGCCTGATCTGGGATTGGAAATGCTCTGTGAGCTGCCTCTGGACAAGGCCGCAAGCTTTGCAGATCAGTTCGGTTTTTCCCGTCACACCGATGACTGGAAAGCATTGGTCAACGATCCTGCAATCGATATCGTCTCGATCACCACGCCAAACAAATTCCATAAGGAAATGGCACTGGACGCGATCAAGGCAGGCAAGCATGTATGGTGCGAGAAGCCTCTTGCGCTGACACTTGAAGATGCCATCGAGATGACTGAAACAGCTGAAAAATCTGGCGTCAAAACGCAAGTCGGCTACAATTATCTTAAGAACCCGATCATTCAGGAAGCCAAGCGCCTGATTGAAGAAGGCGCTATCGGCCGCTTGTTGCATTTTCGCGGTGTCGTAGATGAGGATTATCAAGCAGATCCAAACCTTCCATGGACCTGGCGCGCTACCAAGGCAGATGCAGGCCTTGGTACCCTTGGAGATCTCGGCTGCCACCTGATCAGTGTCGCTTATGAGCTGGTCGGTCCGATTGAAAGCCTGATTGCAGACATGCAGACCGTCTATCCGACCCGCCCAATGCCTGATGGCAATGGTGTGGGCAATGTAGAGAATGAGGATATTGCCAGCGCCCTGCTCCGCTTTGAAAACGGCATCACCGGAACCTTCTCCAGCTCCCGCTCTGCGTGGGGTCGAAAGAATCATCTGATCTGGGAAATTCATGGTGACAAAGGCATGCTGTCCTTCACCCAGGAGCGCTTCAATGAATTGAAACTCCATCAGAATGAAGGCCCTGCATGCGGCCAGGGCTTCAAGACCATTCTGGCAGGCCCCACTCATGCGCCATACCAGAATTTCTGCCCGGCAGCAGGCCATGGCCTCGGCTTCAATGAGCTAAAAGTGATCGAACTTGCTGGCTTCTTGCAAGCCATTGCGGGCGATGAGGCCGCGCAGCCAGATTTCAAGGCGGCACTGGAGTTTGAAAAGGTCATCCATGCAATTGCCCGCGCATCCGACAATGGCAACCGCGAAGTGATCAATCCCTGAATTCAGGATGCTATCTCGTTAAAATGGTGAGCAAGAAACAACGGCCCCGATCCAGATAAGAATCGGGGCCGCTGTCATTTCTAAGTCAGTAAAGAGGGTCTAGGCTGCACCTCTCGCAACCGACCCCACTAGAATTCCTGGCTTGGCTTTCTCTACTTTTTCCAAACGCTCTTCAGATTTCTGCTCTACCTTGTCCGACATTTCCTCAGAGAGAACATTGATCTCTTTTTCAATCGAAATCAGCACTTCCACCAGCTCCGGATCAAAATGCTTGCCCTTGCCTTCCAAAATAATCGCCATCGCTTTGGAATGGGTAAAGCCCGGTTTGTAGACACGCGGTGAGCGCAGAGCATCATAAACATCAGCCACGGCCATCAGACGGCCAGACAGCGGAATATCCTCACCTTTCAGACCAGCCGGATAGCCAGAACCATCCCATTTTTCGTGATGAGTCGCCGCGATTTCTTTAGCCATGGATAGGAAAGAACAACCACCCAAGGCTTGCTCAGCTTCATCCAACGCCTCGGCACCAATCTGCGCATGAGTTTTCATGATGGCGAACTCATCATCATCCAGCTTACCCGGTTTTTTGAGGATATGATCAGGCACCCCGACCTTACCAATGTCGTGAAGGGGAGCAGATTTATAAAGCAGATCAATAATCTCATCGCTCAGCTTGTCGCTCAATTCCGGCTTCATTCTGCGCAAAGCCTTTGCCAACATGGCAACATAAGTCTGGGTACGTTTCAGATGCAAACCAGTCTCATTATCCCGCTTGGCAGCCAATGAGATCAGCCCCATCATGGTCACATCCTGCGTGCGTACAAGTTCATCACGAGAGCTGCGCAATTGACCAATCATCTGATTGGACAGATCCGCCATATGGCCAAATTCATCATTGGTGGTAACAGGGATAAGCGCTTCCAGATTACCATCAGCAACGGCGCGCAACCCTTGTGTCTCGGCCTGAAGCATCGCGTCCAGATTGCGTGAATATTGGCGAATGACGCGAATAATATATGCTCCTATCACACCAACTACAAAACCCAGTTCAGCCATAATTGCCAATCCGGCCATTTGTAGATCCGGTTTTTCTTCTGCAATCCAGTGCAGATCCTTGTAAACCAGCAACAGAGACACAGTAGCAAGAACTACCAGATTGGCACTAGAGAAGAGAGCAAACTTTCGCTGGACAGACCAATAACGAACAGACAGAGGAAAGGGTGATCCCATCTTTCCCAAATACTGCCCCAAGCGATATTCCCGCTCCAAGGCCAGATCCAGAGAAATATAAAAACCACCGAAGACGAAGAGCACCAGAATTTTGCCACCACTTTCCAGCGGAAAGCCATGGACAAACAAATTATAAAAGGCCAGCGCACAGCCACCAAAAACGAATAGTCCCAAATCCATCCAGGATGATTTGCGAATCCGGGTCGCTATTTCCTCACGTTCCAGATGACGCTTCCCAAGCTGTCGCATCCCCCATTGCAGACTCAACATCGCTGCGACCGGCGCCAGCAGCTCGAACATGCTCAATTGCTCTAGGAAAGGACAAACCTGATAGCCATAAAGAGCATAGACCATCAATAGAAGGCTATAATGGAGCGCTGCTCTCTTGCCGTCTTGGTCCCATGTCGGCAAATTGCCATCAATTGTTGCGCTGGAGTTGCTCATCCCACTCTCCTCATAGTCGGACAATAGAATGGGCAAGAATTTTTAAGATTCAGCTAAAACGAAAAATTACTGCAAAACCAGATAGATAGTTCAATAAAATCAGATCTACAAAAACAGGGAAAATTCGGTTTATTCTCCCCTCATAGCTTCCTACAAATCCAGCATCAAAGCTTGCAACAACATCAACAAACGTGGACAGCGAATAGTTCCCTCATCGCGCATGGCCATGGCATCCGTAATGGAAAGTTCGACCACTTCGATATCTTCATCCTCATCCATCTGACGCATTTCCGGACGTTGCTGACCAGAAACATAGCTTGCCAGAAACAAATGGGCCTTTTCATCTGCTGAAGAAGGATTGATATAGACCGTCGCAATCTGTCTCAGATCCGGCAGGCTGACGCCCAGCTCTTCCATTGCTTCCCGACGACAGGCGCTTTCAACCGAAAGATCCGTTTCTTCCATCCCCCCGGCACACGCTTCCAGTATCAGATCATCACCACGCACAAATACTGCAGGCCTCAACTGTTTGACGAGCAATACAGTCCCTGCTTTACGATCAAAAGGCAAAACAGCAACAGAGTCACCATCACACCAAACGGGCTCCGTTGTCTCATGGACGCGACCATCTGCGTAATGGGATTGAACGGTAATTAAGTCCAACTTGCCATCATGCTCGGCCAACTGACGACGCTCACGCAATTCATACCGGACTGTCATGGGAAAGATCTCATTGAAGGAAGGAAAAGAAAATATGATCGAAAATCAAATCAGATGACCTGATATCTATCATGAATCGGATCGCATGACCCACGAAAGATAGCCGGGTAACCCATTATCTACATCCAGAACAACAAGAGCCGGCTCGTCATAAGGATGAAGTTTTGAAAACCGTTGGGCGATCTCATCATAATGCGCACGCTTGGCCTTGGCGATAAATACCACTTCACTAGATTCTTCCACCTTCCCTTTCCAATGATAAAGTGAGGTCATTCCAGGCAGAATATTCACACAAGCCACCAGTTTCAGCCGAACCAATGAGGCTCCGATCTGTTTGGCACAGGTTTCATCCGGACAGGTTCCGTATAAAAGAATAACATCAGATGAGGACGCCAACTTATTCCTAAGCTCCTATTCGATTCTCGCAATTGGCAAGGGTAGTACAACATGCTACTGCAATATAGTAAGAAGAGGGAATGAGGTCATGTTAATGTCATCCCGGCAGTTTGAAAATATTGCCTTTATCGCCAGTTCCACAGAAGAAAGCGAAAATGCGCGGCGCAAATTCGCCCATCGTTTTGGTTCTGCCCCACCCGACCACGCCGACGTCATCGTAGCCTTGGGTGGCGATGGTCTGATGTTGCAAGTTCTGCACCGTTACATGAATAGCGGCATTCCAATTTACGGCATGAATTGTGGTTCTGTCGGCTTTTTGATGAACGAATTTCGTGAAGAGGATCTCTATGAAAGGCTTTTGGCAGCGGAAACAACTGTCCTTCACCCTCTGCATATGAAAGCAACAACGGCCGATGGCGAAGTGCATGAAGCAAAAGCCATCAACGAGATTTCCATCTATCGCCAAACCGCACAGGCCGCGAAGCTTGAAATTTCCATTGATGGAAAATCCCGCATGCAGGAACTGATCTGCGATGGTGTGTTGGTCGCAACACCGGCTGGAAGTACCGCCTACAATCTCTCCGCACACGGTCCGATCCTGCCAATCGACAGCCCTCTTCTGGCCTTGACCCCTATTAGTCCGTTTCGCCCACGTCATTGGCGCGGAGCTTTGTTGCCCAACAGCGCCAAAGTCAAAATATCGATCCGAGAAGCTCTCAAACGCCCGATCAATGCCGTCGCTGACCATACGGAAATCCGTTCGGTTCATGAGGTGGAAATTTGTGAAGACAGCCAAACCAATTGCCAGATCATGTTTGACCCCGATCATGGGTGGGCCGAACGCATCCTGACCGAGCAATTCCGGTATTAGAGTAAAAACCCTGAAGCGAGAAACGGTTCATTCCTTGTGACCATTCAGTCCTAAAGCCTTCTTTAACTAGGCTATTCTATGCTGATAGAACGAGACAAGAATTGACTGGAAAGAAGCTCAGACAGGATCAAGATGTTAAACGTGGATTTTTCTCAGCTGCGTTTCCTGATAGTGGATGATAACGCCCACATGCGACGCGTGGTCAGAACATTGATTCACGGCTTTGGAGCACGCGAAGTAACAGAAGCAGAAGATGGCGCAACCGGACTGGAAATTTTCCAATCGACCCTACCCGATGTAGTGGTCACAGATTGGGTCATGCCTATCTTCTCCGGCATCGAGCTTACCCGTATGATGCGCAGCGAAACATCTTCGGCTAATCCGACCGTTCCGATTATCATGCTTACCGGTCATTCAGAGAAGAAATGCGTGACAGAGGCTCGCGATGCGGGAGTGACGGAATTTCTTTGCAAACCGATTTCAGCCAAAGCACTCTATGCTCGTGTTGCCAATTGCCTGGTCAATCCTCGCCCCTTCATTAAGGCGGCGGCCTTTTACGGTCCTGACCGGCGTCGCTTCTCCAACCCTTTGTATAAGGGAGCAGAGCGCAGAGCCAATGCGCCGGCACAAACTGATGATGCAGAAGCCAACATCAGCTAGATCATTCGAGATTAGGAGATTGGCTCAGCAGCTGATCCACTCGAAAACCCAACCCGGCCAACAACTTTTGGCCAACCAGATGAGACCAGACCATGGCCGACTATGAAATTATAGAACCCAAAGTCGATCTGAGAAAAAAAATCCGTGTCCTTCCAAGCTCTCAGGCTGGGTTCGATCCCATTGAGCGCGCTGAACAGGCCATGAAAAAGCTCTCGGTCAATTTCAACATCTGGATGAATGAAGAAGTTGATGAGTTACAGGACGCTTGGAAAGCAATCCAGAAAGACGGAATGAGTGAGGAAACTCTGAAAAGTCTGTTTTGCGCTTCCCATGATATCAAGGGACAGGCCCAGACCATGGGGTTTCCCATCGCTGGCAATATTGCAGGTTCCCTCTGTGATCTGATCGAGAATGTTACCGACCGTAGCTTCCTGCCAAAAGAACTGCTCCACAAACATGTGCAAGCAGTGGCTGCTGTGGTCAAGGAAGATGCTCGAGAAGAAGACAATGCAATCGGAAAAGCCCTGACACAAGAGCTTCTGGCAGTATCCGGCGAAGTCATCAGCCGCTTTGAGAAAAACCAGGCAGAAAAATAACCACACCTGGCATTGTCATGAGAATCAAAAAACCGGATACGATCCGGTTTTCTATGCAGACAGCAAGTGTGCAATTCAATTCTATCAAGCGGCTTGACTATTCTGCAGGGCAAGCCGCATATCTCTTGCTTCATCCCGCGCAATCTGCATCGCAAAGCGTCGCAATAACGCATGCAATTCATCCATCTCATCGTCATGTACCATGTGAGAGTAAGATGTAAGAATGCGATCAACCATTTGACGGGCAAAACGAGAGCGAGACACAGCCGGGTCCAGTTCTTCCAGCAAATCGTGATAAGCCTGCAAAGCCGCAACAATGGCGGGGGCAACCGCATCACCAATACCAGCTTTCTGACAGATTGCAGAAACCACACTCGGACTGGCATCATAAACACAATCACGAATGCGCTTTTCTGAAAGATTAGTCAGACTTTTCAATGCCACAACGAACAGATCGACATTGCCCATACAAAGACCACGCACCAGAATATCTGCGGTCAACTGGCCTGACAGTCGCAAATGCTCAACCAATGCATATAGATCCTCTCCGCTGGCTGAAAAAGCAAGATCGACTGTCGCTTTATCGCAGGCATCCTTCACCAAGGTGGTGCGCTTCTCGGAGCTGATGAAGGTTTTCACCAAAGCAAGTTGCTCCAATGCATCACCAAGCTGAACGATCAGGGACTGACGAATATCCACTGGCAAACCATCCAATGACAATAATGTGGTGCGCATGTCAGCTTCGGTACCGAAGCGTTCGGCCATCCGCCGCAAACTAAAAGTCGTCACTTGTGCCCCAACATTGGCAAGAATGGCCAGACAAGCAGCCTTCCCGCCAACTTCGGCCAGTGCCGCTGCCAGTGACGCACTCACTGATGGGCGCACTGCAATAGCGCATTGGGCACGATCTGACCCATGGGCAGCGATATCCACCAGATCGCCATCCAGCAAGATAGGCGAGCGCTGCAAAACTGGCTCTGCAACAGAATCAAGATCTTGAGCAAGTGACAGCACCACATGATGGGGAGCATGAGGGCTGGAGGCCAAAGCATCAGACAATGCACCACGCACCAATGGAGACGAGTCATCAAGCAGAAGTGTGAGAGCTGTTTCAGCAGCTTCTTGCTCGGCTCTTTCCATTTCAGAATATAGATAGGCACGAGCAAGCGCAGAGGTTGCCTCTGCACGGCGTGTCACTGGTGCGGTTTCTATCCAGGAGAGAAACTTGGCTACGATCATCCCGAAAGTCCTTGAGCTGCTGTACTAACACCATTGTGGATCAGCAACCCTTAACGATCAGTTCACCATGTTTGTTAATTTCCGCTGGCAGAATTTTCACCCCAATAAAGCGCAGAAAACAAAGTGCTCTGCTTTTGAAAAGAATGGGGATACGTTCACCCCTTGGGTTTATCAGAAATCTGTGTACCACTCAGAAATTGTGTCAGATCGATTGCACCGACACCCCCTTCTGCTCCAGGTACGCGTGTTTCACGCAGAACCGCATCCTTGGCCCCTTCCATCAGTTCAGCAAAACGCTGACCAGCATGAGCCAATCCCGCAGGTTTTGGCTTCGGCACAACAGGAATCTCGCCTTCACGGGATATTGTCAATTCATCTGGCAACAAATTCACCGGTGCAGGAGAGATTGAGGATCCGTGATTAGTGATCTCATCGCTTGCATTCACGGAAGACTTTGTAATGCTCTCCGGTTGGGAATAGCGTGAACGCCTGCCGCCTGCCGCCGCAACATCCGATGCCTCCAGCTCACCTCCATAACGACTCCGTCGAACCGGAGATGTGTCCAATTGAGACATAAAAGACACCAATTCGGAGTTTTTCTTGCGAAACCGATCACCAAGATTGTCAACATATTGCAAGGGTTGAACATTGGCTTGCACCAAGCGACTATCAGATCTTGCAAATTCGGCACCATTGGGCACGGTTGCTACCAGATTATCATAAACCTCACGTACACTCTTGGCCTGTCCATTCTTATGATAGAAAACACCTTTATTGGCCTGAGCCTGACTGGGAAAGGCCCGATAAGCAGCAACTTCCGGTCGGCTCTCCGACAATCCGATCAATTTGGCGCTACCCTTTGCCCCCAAAAAGTGCGCTGCGTAAAGCTCACCATTCTTTGGTTTACGCCCCAAAGCACCGGTCAATTGCTCTTCATTCTTCTGAGCATAGGCCCCAGCCATCAGCGCTGATACTTTCGGATCCTTACGCATGTTGAGAATTTCCCGCCGCTCGGAACGATCGGGAACAACGTAATTCTCACCAACTTTGCGAATTTTATTGGCAACATGCTGAAACCCGAGAGACGGCCCCGCCTCCTTCATTGTCTCCAACCATGTGCTCTCAATAAATTGGAAAAGACCGGTCGCAGAAGAAGTGGGAGCTTTGGCATCTGAACGCAATCCGCTCTCGCGCTTCGCAGTTGCCAGAAGAAAGTCAAAATTGGCACCCGTCGCTCTGCTCGCTTCGGCAAAAACCGCATCAAAACGATTGGTCGTTGCTATCGGGGAGGATACGGAAGATACCAAATCAGATCTCCAATAAGATCAGCGACAGCCCAACAAGACAGCCACGATTCTCTACGGTTACTATTCATTAACAAATGTGAAGAAATATGGTTAATCTTCCATTAACAATTACGATCCATCGCTTTTGCAAGACCAATCACTACCAGAAAATTCGCAGAATTCCTCAATAACACCAAAAGCTCATTGCCTTACACTTCTACTTTTACGTAAACTGCGCCAAACGAAAGGGAGATCTATATGCCTGGCCTGTATTTTGACGAATTTGAAGTTGGCGCCACCATCAATCACGAACTGACCCGTACCGTGACTGAAATGGACAATATGCTTTTTTCCAACATGACGCTGAACCCCCAGCCACTGCATATTGATGCCAATTTCTGCAAGACCCAAACCGAGTGGGGGCAACCATTGATGAACAGCCTCTTCACGCTAGGCCTGATGATCGGAATTTCTGTGAATGACACCACCATCGGCACGACCATTGGCAATCTGGGCATGACCGATGTCTTTTTCCCTCATCCGCTTTATCAGGGCGACTCAATACGGGTTGAAACAACAATCAAGGACAAGCGCCTGTCCAAATCCCGTCCAACGGCTGGCATCGTAACCTTTGAACATCGTGCCTATAATCAGGACGATGTTCTGGTCGCCAAATGCACACGTCAGGCTTTCATGAAAACGAAGGATGCCTGATATGCGCTCATATCTTTTCGTTCCCGGAGACAGCGAGAAAAAGCTTGCAAAGGGATTGGGATCCGAAGCCGATGTTCTACTGATTGATCTGGAAGATTCCGTCGCATTATCCAATAAGGCTGAAGCACGCAAGATTGCCGCCGCCTTCGTCAAAACCAATCGTGATCAGAAAGACCGCCCTCTTCTCTTCGTGCGCGTCAACGCTTTGGACACCGGACTGACCGATGAAGATTTGACCGAAATTATCCCGGCAGCACCAGATGGCATCATGGTACCCAAGACTCTCTCAGGTCAATGCATCACCCGGATTGATGCCAAGGTGACAGCACAGGAAGCCCTGGCGGGCATTCCGGAAGGTTCCATTAAATTGATGGCAGTGGCAACTGAAACCGCCAGTTCTATATTCACACTTGGAACCTATGGCGGCTCAAGTCCACGTCTGTCCGCTCTCACTTGGGGCGCGGAAGATCTCTCGGCTGACCTGGGCGCAGAAACCAATAAGGACGATGATGGCAATCTCACCAGTCCCTATAAGCTGGTGCGCGAACTTTGCCTCTTTGGGTCTGTCGCAGCCGGGGTTCAACCAGTCGATTCCATCTATGCAAATTTCCGTGATATGGACGGCTTGCGTGCTGAGGCCACAACCGCCCGACGAGATGGCTACACCGGCAAAATGGCAATTCATCCGGCACAGGTTTCTATCATCAATGACGTCTTCACCCCATCAGACCTCGCCATCAGTCAAGCAAAACGCATCATCGCGGCTTTTGGCGACGCAGGAGATATCGGGGTGATTGGACTGGATGGCGAGATGCTGGATCGACCACATCTGCGTCGCGCAGAAACTGTGCTTCAACGAGCGAAATCAGCAGGAATTTCAGTAGATTAAAACTATTTTTTGAATCAAAATCTGCACACTAAACAGATCTTGAATCAAAATCTGAACTAACTGAATCAATTTATTCAGAATCGACCAAAATCATTTCCGCTCCAAACAGATAAGGCCCGAAGATTTCTCTTCGGGCCTTTTCAACACCAATGGCAACAAGATTGGTACAGTTTATTTCGGTCGCTCGATTGAGAAGACCGCATCAACCACCGAATAGTCCTTATACCCCAATCGAGCCAGAGGTTTGAGTTTGGTGATATCGACGATCCCCTCGACAATCATTTCATCCTTGATGAAAATCCCCATCACCTCACCCAGAACCATCTGATAAGGCGTTTCAATATTCTCATACCGATCCAGCCTGATGACTTCGAGCAGACGACATTCCATCACGACCGGGCTCTCTGCAACACAGGGTGCAGCAATCAACCGACAGTCCCGCTTGGTCAGACCGGCAAGCTCAAACTCGTCGACATCCGCTTCAACCATAGCAGCTGACGCATTCATCGCATTGCGCAGATCATAGCTGGCAAGATTACAAGCAAACTCACCACTATCCTCGATATTGGCCAGACTGTCTTTGCGTCCTTGCGACGAAAACATCACGATATTCGGTTGAGATGAGATGGCATTAAAAAAGCTATAGGGAGCCAGATTGGCCACACCATCAGCCCCCTGCGTACTGATCCAGCCAATGGGACGCGGTGCCACCAAGGCCTTGAAAGGATCATGCGGCAAACCATGCGCTTCATTTGTGCGATAGAACATCAATCACCCCAAGTCTGGACGATCTGAGAAAGATCCGGGCGAGGACGCTCACTCTTTGGTGCTTCCGGTGTACCGATATGAATGAAGCCCGCAATACGCTCTCCATCTTCCAAACCAAGATCAGCCAGTATCTTCTCATCAAATGCATACCATTCGGTGAGCCATTGAGCCGAATAGCCTTCCGCATGCGCTGCATGGACCAGGTTCATGCAAACAGCGCCAGCAGACAGCACTTGCTCCCATTCTGGTGCCTTGTTGGTATCCTTGATGATAGAGACCACACCAATCACCATCGGCGCACGAACAAAACGCTCCCGCTCCAACTTCAAACGAGCTTCGTCAGCAATAGGCTCAATTTCTTTCCAGCGCGCTTCCAGCAAATCACCAAGTCGCTTGCATCCAGCCTCACTGAACTTGATCAAGCGCCAAGGTTCCAGCTTTTTATGATCCGGCGCACGAACGGCCGCCGTCAAAATACGCTCCAACTGCTCATCCGACGGAGCAGGAGCACCCAAAAATGCTGCTGGCAAGGTTCGTCTCGCCAGCAGATAATCCATTACTTCAGACATTGAGATTGTTTCCTCAAGTATTATCCGGTCCTCAACTGCACCATAGGGGAGCCATGCTTACGTGAAAAGACGGATCGCCGATATAATTATGGCAATTCCATTTCATAAAACCATTCAAGTACGATCCATGACTGTCTTGGTCGCCAGGATCCCAAAATCCACAGTCCACAGACAATATTCCTGATCTCAATCCACCCCTGCCCCCAAAATACCATGGTCTTTCTGTTCAATATGCATTAACCAAGAACGTGCGAGTCAAACCAGTAACATTCGTGAATATCAGGGGACCAATGGCGGCAATGGTCGGATTACAAATACAATCAGCCTATCAAAAATTGATTATCCCAATAATCTGTCTGTGCATCATCCTCGGCTCAGCTGTCTCAAGTACGGCCCAGTCAAACAATGCCCCCATGAATCTGGGCAATATCTTGCAAAAGAAGACCAGAGGAGCACCGCCTCCGCGTTCTTATCTGAAGTTGCCCAAAGAACTGGCACCACCAAAACCCAAAGCAGCAAGAACAGCAGATTCAGCATCACCAGATGCTCCGAACCAATCATCTGACAACCAACAGGCCATTGGTACAGAAACAGATACCCCTGCTGATAGTGCAACAGCTTCCATAGACCAGAACCCAAATTTGTCCGAGACAGCATCCGAACAAACACCACCCAGCACCCAGCAAGCCGCACCAACACAAACCGCCGCAACAAAGACTCCACAAATTCAGCCAGGTGGTATAGCACGCATTCAATTGGCGGCTTTTTTGACCCAGACTGGCCAACCACTTCAACGCGGCATGAATTGGCGTATCTTTGAAGAGAAGAAAGACGACAAAGGCCGCATGCCGATGATTCACAACAGTGATGGTGGCGCATTGGAGGTGGACCTCAAACCTGGCCGCTATATCGTCTATGCAGGATATGGTTACGCCAATTTGACCAAACGCATCATTCTGCCCAAAGCTGGTGACTATAGCGAAAGCTTCATCCTGCAAGCCGGTGGCCTACGCCTTGCTGCTGTAGCTGCAGGTGACATTCGCCTCGATGGCAGCTTGCTTCGTTTCAATATCTATACCAAACCAAATGCTGATGGTAGCCAACAACTGATTGCTCCCAATATTCAGAGTAATCAGGTGGTCAAACTGACCGAAGGCACGTATCACATTGTCTCATCTTATGGCGATGCCAATGCCAAGGTGCGTGGTGATGTGGAAGTGCAGGCAGGCGATCTGGTAACAGTGACCATGATTCACAATGCAGCAAAGGTTACACTACGCCTGGTATCCGAGCCCGGCGGCGAAGCTTTGGCCAACACGGTATGGACCGTTCTCACCCCTGGTGGAGATCTGGTCAAACGTGCCATTGGCGCCTTTCCGACCCTTGCTCTTGCCGCAGGCGACTATACCGCCATAGCCAAGCAGGGAGAGGAAATCTATAACCGCGATTTTGCAGTGGATGCGGGCCTTAACCGTGACATCGAAGTGCTGGCTATCAAAGCGCAGTAAACTCCGCAAAACATGGCAGCGTCACCCTGAATCATTTTCCGATCAAATGGATGCAAACAATTCTAATACAACAGAAAAAGGGCGCAATCTTTGATCACGCCCTTTCTTGTTGCTGATTTCGAGCAAGAACTTACTCTGCAGCCTCTGCATCAGCCAGACAGGCATCACGCGCTCGACGAAGATCTGGGGCAATAGCCTCTTCCTGCAACGCGGCGATTGCCTCGTCCAATGACATGGAGGTCTGATGCTTGGAACCAAGGCGACGGATAGAAATCGTCCCCTCTTCCGCTTCTTTCATTCCACACACAAACAGGGCCGGAACCTTGGCCAGTGAATGCTCACGAACCTTGTAATTGATCTTCTCATTACGAAGATCCAGTTCCACATTCAGCCCAGCTGCCGTCAGCTTCTCTTTCACTTCACGCGCATAGTCATCAGCACCGGAAGTAATGGTAGCAACAACCACCTGCAATGGTGCGAGCCATAGTGGGAAGTGACCAGCATAATGCTCGATCAAGATACCGCAGAATCGTTCCAGAGAACCAAACAAGGCACGGTGGATCATCACAGGAGATACCTTGTCGCCAGCGGTGTTGATATAGAAGGCACCAAGGCGACCAGGCAGATTCAAATCGACCTGCACGGTACCACATTGCCAATCGCGACCGATTGCATCACGCAATACATACTCCAGTTTCGGACCATAGAAAGCCCCCTCACCCGGATTGAAAGTATAATCCTGACCAGCAGCTTCCACAGCAGTTTTCAAGGCCGCTTCTGAGGCATCCCACACGTCATCAGATCCAACACGCTTTTCAGGGCGGTCAGAGAATTTGATGCGGATATCTTCAAAGCCAAAGTCTTTATAGATGGACATGATCTGCTCGTTCATATCCACGCAGACTTCGGTGATCTGATCTTCAGCAGAGAAGATATGCGCATCATCCTGAGTGAAGTGACGCACACGCATCATGCCATGCAGAGCACCAGACGGCTCGTAGCGATGCACCTTTCCGAACTCGGCAATCTTCAGCGGCAGGTCACGATAGGATTTCAAACCATTCTTGAAGATCTGAACATGGCCCGGACAGTTCATTGGCTTACAACAATAAACACGCTCATCCGGGGTCTGAGTGGTGAACATGTTCTCACCAAACTTCTCCCAGTGACCGGACTGTTCCCAAAGTGTCTTTTCCATCATGTCCGGGCTGTTGACTTCCTTATAGCCCCATTCCTTTTGGCGACGGCGCATATAGGCAATCAAAGTCTGGAACAGGGTCCAGCCTTTTTCATGCCAGAAAACGGAACCAGGCGCTTCTTCCTGGAAATGGAACAGATCCATCTCGCGACCGAGCTTACGGTGATCACGCTTCTCAGCTTCTTCCAGACGATGCAGGTGGGCCTTCAGATCCTTATCAGACGCCCAGGCAGTACCATAGATACGGCTCAGCATTGCATTGTCGGAATCACCGCGCCAGTAGGCACCGGCGACCTTCATCAGCTTGAAGGAAGACCCGACCTGTCCGGTGGAAGCCATATGTGGACCACGGCAGAGGTCCAGCCATTCGCCTTGCTTGTAGATTTTTACATCTTCATCTTCAGGAATAGCGTCGATCAGCTCAACTTTATAATGCTCGCCTTTGGCGGCAAAATACTCCTTGGCTTCATTGCGACTCCACACCTCTTTGGTGAAAGGTGCATTACGCTGAATGATCTCTGCCATTTTCTTCTCAATGACAGGCAGATCTTCCATGGTGAAAGGCTCTTCACGAGCAAAATCATAATAGAAGCCGTTATTAATAACCGGGCCAATGGTAACTTGCGTGCCAGGGAACAATTCCTGCACAGCTTCAGCCAACACATGAGCCGCATCATGGCGGATCAGTTCCAGCGCATCGTCATCAGTTCGGGTTACAATCTCGATGGCAGCATCGGCAGAAATCGCTTCTGCCAGATCGGTCAGCTCACCATCCAGTTTAACAGCAACGGCTTTTTTGGCGAGAGATTTGGAAATACCTGCAGCGACCTCGGCACCGGAGATGCCAGCTTCATATTCGCGCACAGATCCATCGGGAAAAGTAAGATTGACCATCAAGGTCCTCCTGCTCAACTCCTGCATACAACACAGGTAAGCTAATGTTTCAGTCCAGAACAAAGCGTTCTGATTCAGTCTTTTGGGATATCCAGCCGGGTTGCCGGATCAATATGGTCCCCATTCCAGAAACCGTAAGACCATGGTTTATACCAGCATGAGCCGGGAGGCAACAGCTCCGGAACCGGGTCAAATCCGCTCTGTCCCCAAGGATGACACCGCAAAATACGAGAAAGCCCCATCCAGCCTCCAGCCCAGAACCCAAAGCGCTCTATCACTTCAACCGTATAGTGAGAGCAGGTCGGTCCATAACGACAGGTTCTCCCCATGAAGGGCGAGAGAAAAATCTGATAAAGCTTGATAAAGCCAATGGCCCAATAGCGTGGGCGCAAATAGCACAACAACTGCATGAGGCGCCCGTTCATAACTTACTGCGCCTCACCGCGCTCTATCTGCTCAACCGCATCAACCACAGCATCAAAGATCAAAAGACTGGAAGTATGACGAGCTGGATAGTCCTTGACTGGCTCAAGATATTTCAAATCTTCCCAATATCCTTGCGGTGCCGGACCACCTTCTTTCAACATGCAATGCATGATCGTGCGAATGTCCCGCAACTCGTCTCCACTTTGACCAATAACCTTGCGAGCCATGACACTGGCAGCGGCCTGCCCTAATGCACAAGCATTGACCTTGTGACCAAAATCCACAACCTTGCCGTCAATCATGATCAGATCCACATCAATCGTCGATCCACACAGCTTGCTATGCGCGCGCGCCGAAGCTTGCGGCGTTTCCAACCTTTCAAGTCTTTCTATATTGCCCGCAAATTCCAGAATTTTCTTGTTATAGATGGCATCCAACATAGAAATTACGCCTGTTTTGCTGTGTCTCGTTGATCCGGGACTATCAATCTTCCCTATAAACCCTATATGGGGAGACAGACAAGGATATCATAGCCTTTTCGATCAAAATTGGTTTTGGTCAAACTTGATAAAAATGAAACGTTATAACATTACTTTAGAATAACGCGTTTTTGCTACTGACAAACGGTTAAAAAAGTGCATGATGTCGCATCCCGACCATTCGACGAAGCAGGAATGCTTAAACTATGGTCGAGAGACCCATTTGGTGGAAATTTTGTGCGCCAGGAAGCGTAACAACCGCAGCCAGCGGGAGAATGAAAGGAGCATTGCTCGGTCATGGATACTATTATCAAAACGGATACGTCTAGCCGGCCAGCTCAGGGACAGACAGTGACAGAACGAAAACGCCCTTCCCGGCAGGAAGCTGAAGCTGCCGTCCGTACTCTGATTGAATGGATTGGAGACAATCCCGATCGAGAAGGTCTGCTCGACACACCTGCCCGCTTTGTCAAAGCTTACGAAGAAGTTTACCGTGGCTATCGGGAAGATCCGGTTGAGCCACTCAAGCGTACCTTCAAGGAAGTCAATGGTTACAAGGACATGGTCCTGTTGCGCGATGTGGAATTCTTCTCTGCTTGTGAGCATCATATGGTGCCATTCGTCGGTAAGGCCCATATTGCCTATTACCCGTCTGACGGGGTTGTTGGCCTGTCCAAGCTCGCACGGGTTATCGATACCTATGCCCGTCGTCTGCAGACACAGGAAACCATGACTGCTCAGATCATCGAAGTGATCGAAAAGACCCTGAATCCTCGCGGCATCGCATTGATGATCGAGGCAGAACATATGTGCATGTCCATGCGTGGCGTTCAGAAAAAGGGCGTCTCTACCGTCACCACGACTTTTACCGGCGTGTTTGAAGATGATATGGCCAAACAAGACCGGTTCATGACCTTGGTGGGTGTGCGCTAAGCACCCCACCCTCACCTACCTCTACTCCCTCATATTCATTGGCCCTCATCAAGAGCCCAAAGGCAGAATCATGTGCGCACCTTTCGATCCTCAAGCTGACAAAAGCAAAGATGAAATCGAACTGGGTACTCATTTCCTGCCAAAGTTTGATTCTAATGGGTTGATCCCCGCTATCGTCACCGATATCGATAGTGGTGATGTGGTGATGTTCGCTTTCATGAATGAGAAAAGTCTTCGTCTCACATTGGAGACCAAGGAAGCCCACTATTGGAGCCGCTCCCGTCAGGAGCTTTGGCACAAAGGCGCAACAAGTGGCAATGTACAAGATGTGATCGAGTTGCGCACTGATTGTGATCAGGATGCTGTCTGGTTGAAAGTTCGTACACGTGGGGCAACTGCCAATTGCCATCAGGGCTTCAAATCCTGTTTTTACCGCGCCGCAGAGCTACAGGACGGTCAAACCAATTTGAGCTTCAAAGAAGAAAGCCCGCTCTTTGATCCTAAGGAAGTCTATAAAAAATAGAGACTTACCCAGAATCCTCTCTTGGCATACAATTGTGTCTCACATCAAAGTGAGAAGAAATCAGCAATTGTTAATGGTTTAAGAAACCCGATCTCTTATCTTAATAGTAAGAAAGGAGATCATCATGCTTACCCAAGTCTTTGATTATTTCTCCAATGGCTCCAAGCCGGAGAATGATCAGGCTATTCCAGATCAGGACCAGACAGTTCCTTGCTTACCCAAGGTAACCATCGGCCTCGCACTGGGTGGCGGAGCAGCCAAGGGATGGTCTCATATCGGAGTTCTTCATGCTCTGAAAGAAGCTGGTATCAAACCTGACATCATCACAGGAACATCCATTGGCGCTGTCGTCGGCGGCTGCTATGCAGCTGGTCACCTCGACAAACTCGAAGAATTCGCCAAAAGCCTGACCCGAAGACGGTTATTGGGTCTTTTGGATGTCAACTTCTCAGGCAAAAGCCTCATCAATGGTTCGCGATTGATCAAGCTGCTTGAACGCTATCTGGATAACACATCGATCGAGGGTTTGCCGATACCCTTCATGGCAGTTGCAACTGAATTGGCAACCGGCCACGAAATCTGGTTACGGCGTGGACATCTGGTCACAGCCATGCAGGCATCCTATGCCCTACCCGGAATTTTCAATCCGGTTACTGTCAATGGACGCTATCTGGTGGACGGCGCGTTGGTCAATCCGGTGCCGGTATCGCTGGCCCGCGCCATGGGAGCTCGCATAGTATTGGCAGTCAATTTGAGCGATGCATCCTTTGGTCGTGGCTCCATCATTCCTAATGTCGACGACCCTCACGAGGTTATTCAACCATGTGAAGAAGATGACACAGTAAAAGCACAATCAGCAAACCTGCCGAGCTTCAAGTCCATCTTTTTTGGCAATGATACGACCCCCGGAATTTCCTCTGTCATGTTTGATGCATATACCATCATTCAGGACAGGATCACCCGCTCTCGCCTTGCAGGCGATCCAGCGGATATCATGATCAGCCCAAGAGTGGATCAGATAGGTATGTTCGAATTCCATCGTGCCCGGGAAGCGATAGAAGCAGGCTATCTGGCAACACAAAAGGTCATCGAGGATTTCCGGGAAATTTCCCAGGATATGAAGGCTTGATTACCTATACCACCATAGCACAAATGTAGCATGTCCAAATACCACATGGACAACACCTCCTCATCATCACACACTTGGTAATGGAATGCCTGACACATCACATCACTAGCAGGCTTATGAAGGAGGACCATCATGAACATGCGCACACTTTGTCTGGCCGTTCTGCTTATTCTTCCCGCCCCGGCCATGGCTCAATCCTGTTTCGATTTGTGGGTTGCCCGCAACACAATCTATGATAATAACGGCTATTGTTTCAAAAGTCGGCTGGGCCGAACTTATTTCGATAATGCGGATTGTTACACAAATAATGCCCGCTTGAGTAAAGCCGAACATCGACGTGTGGCAAGAATCAAGGCTCAGGAAAAACGGCGTGGATGCCGTATCAGGACAAATGTCTCCTACTACAATTCCCGATATTACTGATCCATACAACTCAATATAGTAAAAAAGCAGGGTTTCAGCCCTGCTTTTAGTCTTCATGACTGGTCCGGAAAATCAGCGGAAACTTTTTTATCCTGCTGCGATATAGGCGCGCATATCAGCGGCCTCTTTCTCGGTCTGCTCGATACGGTGTTTGACCACATCACCAATCGATATGAGGCCAATCAGCTCGTCCCCTTCAAGAACAGGCATATGACGGAAACGGCCCGCTGTCATACGTTCCATCACAGAGACAACCGTCTCATTTTCAGCACAGCAAATCACATCTGCAGTCATATGAGCAGAAGCAGGCTGGCTCAGAACATCTCGACCTTCTTTGGCCAAGGCACGAACGATATCGCGTTCAGAAAGGATACCGCACAACTTGCCTTCTTCGGCCAGCATGACAACACCAATTTTCTTCTCGCACAGCAAATCCACGATCTGGGATATTGGAGTTTGTGGCGCAAGTGTAAATACATCCCGGCCCTTGCGATCAAGAATTGTTGCGACAGTCATCGGCGTCCTCCTTTGCTACTTCAGGAAGCCCTGAGCGGAACCTATGGTCGAGCTCAATCGCTTCCTCTTAACCAAGGCGCAATCGCAACCAATTGCAGGAGCGATCACTCCCTGATTGAAAGTCTGCGACGATTTGGCACAGAAGACAATAGCGCAAAGCCAAACTTATGCGGATGCTGGCCAAAAGATGCAATCAAGATGAATAAGGAACCTAAAACAATCCCCAGACAGGCTAGTTGCCAAGAAAAAAGAGCAGAAAACAGCCACTCTGTCTCAAGGTTTCTACTTAATCACACGAATATGAGAATGATCCTCTTTCTTCTTTTTCGGTTCTTTGGGTTTTCTCGGCCCTTGTGAAAAAGAATCAAAATATGGAAATAGAAACAGACCAGCTGCAAATCCACCAAGATGCGCTTCCCAGGCAATGGAGGCACCACCACCACCAATAGACAACAGCCCGAATATTAGATTAAGAGCCAACCACACAGCCAGAAAACTGACTGCTTGCCGATTATGGCGAAGTTGTTCCAAGGTCAGACATGGCTGCCTATGGGTAGATTGCAATGCTGTGGCCCAAGACCCATAGCCGCTAAAGGCAAAACGGGCAGAAGCTGACATGGCACCAGACAGGACAGCAGAGACACCAACCAGTGGCGACATGCTGTCGGAGTGGAAGAAGAAATGCACCAAGGCGCCCGCAGCTGCAGTCACCACAAAAAATGCAGCAAACTGGCTGGTACCGATCCTTCGCAACACAACGGTAGCAAAGGCAGCCATCCAAACCAGATTGAGAATAAGATGCATCCAGCTGCCGTGCAGAAAGGCATAACTGACAAAGGTCCAAATATCGCCAAATACTCCGCCGGGAAAGGAAAATCCGGTTGCTACAGCATCATTGAAACGTACGGGAATGAAGGCAAAAGTCAGCAATATATCAAAATCTTGCTTCTGAGAGAGCAGAAATTCCCGAACAACATGAATAGCAACCATCAGCCCACCCAAAAACAGAATTGGGGTAGGGAGATTGAACATGGGTTCACGATAGGGTTTTCCGTCCGGCATATTCCAGGATCCGCCGCCATTGCCACCAAAACGCGCCATACTCTCTCTCCTTATTGGGTTTTCACCCCTGATCCGATTAATTCTGCCCATCATCACATATTGGAAGTAAAGAAACTTCCATCAAGAGCATGTGACGCAAAGCATTCTTCTTCATCAATCACATGATGGTGAGAAAAGGGCAAAAAAAAGCCACCTGTTCAATCTCTTACGGATCAAATCAAGTGGCTGACGCCTCCCGAACTCCGTCGGGAAAGTTTTGAAGAGCCGCGACGCTTGATCAATTTGGAGTCCGATGCAAACGTCGAGGAAACTGTTAAGGCTTTGTTTACACGCCCAATATCATCCAGACAAGTCTAAAGCAATATTAAGGTTAACCCCTGCGCTTGCGATCTTAGCATGGAACAAATTCACCTCATTATTTCAAACGCTTATTCAAAATCTACAGCAAGCAGAAGGTTAACAACAAAAGACAATTGCCAATTTCGTCGCAAATCTCACTTGGCATGAAGCATGCAATCTCTAAAGCCAAAACGGAGATACAGGCCTTCATTGTCTCAATCTGAAACATCAGCCGAGACAAATTGCGAAAAGAGACCGACAATGAAACATCAGGTGACCCGAGAACTCTATACCTACTGGGATGGTTTGCGTGGCGGACGCACCGCTCCTGAGCGCAGCGATATTGACCCGGCAGAAATTCACGCGATCCTGGGTGATACCTTCATACTGGAATATAATGACGAAGACAGCCAAACCTTCCGTTTGGCCGGAACACGTCTATGTGGTTCTTTTTGTCGGGAACTAAAGGGCCGTAACTTCCTTGGTCTATGGAAAAAAGAAGATCTTGCCAGCATCAAGATCCTGCTCACTGCAGTGGCTGATGATGAAGCTGCAGCGGTAATCGGGTTTGAAGGCAAAACAGAGCGTGATCAAACGTTGGAGTTTGAAACAATCCTGCTTCCATTGCGCCACTATGGCCAACCAAAGACCCGAATCCTAGGAGCAGCCAGCCCTCTGGACATGCCTTACTGGATTGGTATTTGGCCATTACAGGAGCTGAGCGTCAAATCACTCCGCCTGATCTGGCCGGACGAGCGCCCTTCTTTCATGCGCAATCCCAACCAAGCAGAACCTGCCAAACAAAATATCATGCCGACCGGAACCCTGCCCTCAGTGGCTGCGAGGCCGCAAAAAAGAGTTGGTCATCTTATGGTTTTTGACGGCGGCAAGGCAAACTGATCATTGACAACCAAGAAAGACTTGAACTGAAGCGAGAAGTATCTGTTGGCAAAAGGCTTTGTTAACCATAGGGGGGCTAGGATGAAGCCATTATTGCCCGTCTTGCCAACAGTTTTTCCGGGAATACAGTTCAGACATGTCAGCGGTATTGCAAAACTCAGTCATGCCCCGAGTAACCGAACGTCGGCGCCACTCGCGCGTTCAGGTCAATTTACTCGGTCGTTTCATGCTGGAAAATAAAAAAGAATATCCCTGCCAAGTCATCAATATGTCTCCAGGTGGCCTGGCCATGATCGCTCCGGTTCGTGGCGAAATTGGCGAGCGCATCATTGCATATATAGATCACATTGGCCGTATTGAAGGAAAAATCGTACGCAAAATTGAGGGCGGCTTTGCTGTTGCGCTCGATGCGACCTTGCGCAAACGAGATAAACTTGCGTCCCAGCTCACTTGGCTGGCAAACCGACATATCCTCAATCTTCCCGAAGACCGCCGCCACGAGCGTCGTACGCCAAAGAACCCAATCACCAAACTCGTTATGGATGACGGGTCTGAGCATATGTGCCGTGTTCTGGATCTGTCTCTGTCTGGTGCAGCCTTGAAAACCAAGGTTCGTCCTGCCATTGGAAAGCGTATCACAATCGGGAAAATCCAAGCTCAGGTCGTTCGACATCTTGAAGATGGTTTGGCAATTGAATTTGCTGCTCTTCAGGAAGACGAAAACCTCGACAACAATCTGATCTGACTTCCAATCGAATCTACCCAATTGACTTTCTAACATGAGGGCACCCCACTGCCCTCAATAGGCCTGCTCGTGGTCATCTCACAACCTGAAACGTTACGATGAGATCAGAAAAACTGTTTTCCCCCATAGCTTGACGAGCAAATCCCCAAACTAAAACAAGAAAAAATCAATTTTTTTCATCTTTTTTCCGCAGCATTTTCAGCCATCATTCCTCATAATTTTCTGGAAGATGCCACCAGCAAGCCAATTTCAAGCGTCTGCTCGCCGAAGTTTCTGCAAGTTTTTTACTCACTTCACCAGGCCTTTTGCGTCGTTACTTGAGCAATAGAAGCAGGCCTCTCATTCTATTTCATATCACCCGAGCAGCCAAACTCTGGCAGAAATCAGCCACTCTCTCACATTTGCTCAAACTTTAACGAAATTTGACTCTCATTCGATTCAAATCAATATCTAATGAAAAGAAAATTTGAATATAAGTATAATATATTTTTATTTAAATATAAATAAAATAAAAAACAAATAATATCAAATATTTCTGATATTTATCATTCAATTCAACTAAAAACAAACTGCCGATATTTGAATAAACTCAATCGAATACTTCTATAAATCTCCCTATAACACGGGAGACGGACATGAAAACCACAATAACAAAGCTTACACTGGCTTTAAGCATTATCATAAGTGCAACGAGCTTTTCCGGAACTGCAACGGCACGGGGTTACGCCGAATTCATGCAGATCGGACAGAAAACATCAGCACCAATTGGTCATGTAAATTTTTGCCGGAATAATCCAGCTGAATGCGGCACCACTTATAGTCAGGACCGTGCCATCAAGCTAACCAAAGACAATTGGTCTCAGCTGATCAACATCAATGGCCATGTGAATCAGACCATTCGTCCTGTCACAGATCAGGAACAATATCGCACGGAAGAATATTGGACCTATCCAGGATCTGCAGGTGATTGTGAAGATTACGCACTTCTGAAGCGCCGCATTTTGATCAATGCTGGCTGGCCTGAAACCGCACTATTGTTGACCGTGGTAAAACAAACCAATGGCGGAGGTCACGCTGTCCTGACTGTTCGCACAGATCGTGGTGATCTGATCCTAGATAACCAGGATCCTCGAATCTTGCCGTGGAACAAGACCCCGTATCGCTACATCAAACGTCAGGCATCTCTCAATCCTTCCAGTTGGACAAGTATCAAGGATAACCGCACCACCATAGCCCTACGTTAAACCTCTCTCCTAAAGCACAGCTCGCTTTAAGGAATTGGCCTGACATGTCCCACAACCCGTCCGTTATTGTCAGGTCATAGGGCCAGTCGTCCCCACGACTGGCCCGCTCCCTTTCCCTTTAGGGAGAATCAGTCCCCACTTGAAATTTCAACAAGACCTTTGGCATAACGTTGCCAATTTTCGACATAGTGTACAGCGGATGCCGTCAACCCTTTGATGGCATCATTGTCCAATTCCCGCACCACTTTGCCAGGCATTCCCATAACCAGCGAGTTATCAGGAATAACCTTTCCTTCCGGTATCAAGGCTTTCGCTCCAATCAAGCAATTTTTGCCGATTTTCGCACCATTCAAAATAACCGCACCCATACCGATAAGGCTGTTATCACCAATCTCGCAACCATGCAGGATGACATTGTGTCCTATCGTGCAATCTTGCCCGATTGTGAGCGGAAACCCCATATCGGTATGCAGGGTACTACCTTCCTGAATATTGCTGCGTTTTCCTACATGTAGAACTTCATTGTCACCGCGTAACACAGCTCCAAACCAGACACTGGCATCTTCTTCCAACACCACCTTGCCAATCAGGCTCGCATTAGGAGCCACCCAGCATCGTCCATCTCCCGCCAGTTTTGGCTTTTCATCATCAAGTTGAAACAAAGGCACCGTGCGCCCCCCTCTTTTGTATCACAAGGTCTTAAGGTTCATCCGACAACAGTTTGAGCAGCCAGAATCATATTCAAAACCAAGATACCGGAACAGGCGCTCCAAACGCCAGCAATTGCAGATGATCCAAATAGCCAACCAATCGGACGATGCTCAATGCGACGCCCGCGTAGAGCATTCCGCATGATGATAAACGGTCCAGCAAAGACACAGAGCAAAATAGATGCAAATGCACCGAACCAACTCTCGACAGATACAACAAAGCGCACCGGTCGGGCTGAAATCAACTGATACAAACTTCCCAAAATACCAGCACATACAAAGCCGATACAGCTGGCATACACCAAAGCAAACATTTCCTGTCCCATTTTGCCTGTCCTTTACGCAATACAAGCCAGACGTCTGTGCCAGATTGGCACAAGCATTTCTGTGCCTTTCTTCATTGCAAGGGCTATGCCGTTTCATTCATTTTCTGTTAAGACTGGGAAAGATCATATGCAATTGACCATCGACCAAACAATGGAAAGGACCGGAACCAGATGAGCAACGGGTTGCAAGAACCTACCCCACCTCACCGATGGATTTTCTTCATTCTGGTTTTCGGACTCATTGGAATAACGGTTCTGTTCATCACCAGTCGCTTTTTTCGTCACTCGGAAGGCCTGTTCAGCCACAGCTCATATACAAGCGATCCTACGCCCATCATCATCAACATCGCGAATAGCAGTCTGCAGCTTCCCCAAAATATGATACGTCAGGAAGCGCAACGAACAAGTGAACCCCAAGTCAGTCTGGACCTGTTCTTTCGCTGGCCCGACTTGGAAGGGTATAATCTGGACAATCAACTGGCATTCACCGAAATATCAGAAGAGTCCAAACTGGTTTTCATCCATCTATCCAGCCCAAAGAAACATATCTCATCATCCGAACGCCTCTATTCAGTCTATAGCCAGCATTTCATCGGCACCCCAAGCAAGGGGCCGGGCAAATTGATTGGCTTCAAGATGAATGAAAAATCGAGCTATGCGGGCGAAACCGTCTATTTCAAGCCCGATGAAAACCCGCCATATGTGGTGCGTTGTTTTCAACCCCAACCCAAGGTTCCAACCATTTGCTTGCGTGAAATCCTGCTCAAGAACGGTCTCCAAGCCAGCTACCGCTTTCGCCTTGGCATGTTGAAAAACTGGCGAGAGCTGGATCTGGCAACCGGTCAATTGCTCAATTCCTTTGTTGTTCAATAATAGCCGGAGCTTTGATCTGCAATAGAGAGAGAAGATATACAAAAGCCCCCGACACCAAAGGCATCAGGGGCTGATTCTTCAACGAAATCTCGTAATGTTCCTCAAGTTTCTTCCAGATCATAGTCCAGAATAGCCATGGAGAAGTTGTAGGACAGATCATCATCTTCATCATCCTTGAACAGGACGCCCACAAACTCATCGGCAACATAAACCTCGGCACTATCGGTTTTACGCGGACGAGCGCGTACTTCAAGATTTGGGGACTGCAAAGCACGACGCATATAGGTCTGCAATTTATCCAGCTCGTTCTTATCCAAATTTGCCTCCTGCAAAATCACAACAGTCCGACCGATTAGTCAGCTCATCAGTGGAGTGCTGATTGGCACAGCGATAGATGAGAGTAAAGCACCTTTTTTGCTGACCCACCATTTCCTCATCACAGCACCATACTCGTCCCTGTTTGACAAGTATGGATTGCAATTCTGGCAACAGCTCTGGCCTGTTGAAAGGCATTTACACTCCTTAAATACCATCTCCGAGCATCTGGTTCATGCTGCGCGAAGGCTCTGCACACCCAGCCTGACCGACGATCTTGGCAGGCACACCGGCAACTGTACTGTTGGCTGGAACATCTTTCAGAACGACAGAACCAGACGCCACTCGAGAGCAATGACCAATCTCGATATTGCCAAGCACTTTCGCTCCAGCCCCGATCAGGACACCGCGACGAATCTTTGGATGGCGGTCCCCACCTTCCTTGCCGGTACCACCCAAGGTCACACCTTGCAGGATGGAGACATCATCTTCCAGAACCGCAGTTCCGCCAATGACCACGCCTGTGGCATGATCAAGGAAGATGCCCTTTCCGACCCGCACCTTCGGGTGGATATCAACCTGAAAGACTTCCGATATGACAGACTGGAGATAAAGCGCAAAGTCCTCTCGACCATTCATCCAGAGCCAATGGGCCAACCGATGCGTCTGAATGGCCTGAAAGCCTTTGAAATACAAGATCGGATCAATATAGCGATCACATGCCGGATCTCGATCAGCCACGGCGATGATATCGGCGCGCAACGCGGTCGCGATAAATGGGTCGCTCTCCAATGCTTCACGATAAGCCTGACGAATAACTTCCGAATCCAGTGCCGGATTATGCAGACGATCCACAATCCGGTGGATGACGGCATTTTCCAGACGGCGATGGCTCAGAATGGTAGAGAAAATGAATGAGCTGAGGGCGGGTTCCGCTTTCACGACATCTTCCGCTTCCTGACGAATACGGTGCCAGACAGGGTCCACAACCTGGATCTCGTCCTCACGAGCGTGCTGTAATGATCTGTTACTCATATTTGCCTCACCTTTTCATCATGGATAAGCCATGCACATATTCAAGAGAACCTGTTAGCCTATATCCCAACTTCTCATTATCGATCTTTTGCCCAACAATAGCGCAAAAGTCAAAGCACAGACGTGCAATTCTCTCTTTCAGCCTAACACGATATCATAACCATGCCAGACACCCAAAATACCAACAGCATCAATGACAAAATCTTGATTGAGCGCGACGGACCAATTGGTCGTCTTGTCATCAACAATCCTTCAAAGCGAAATGCCATGTCACTTGATATGTGGCGTGCCATCCCAGATGCAATAGAGGAACTGGATAAAGATCCACAAATCCATCTGATCGTGGTGACCGGCTCTGGCAATATCGCTTTTGTCTCGGGTGCTGACATTTCCGAATTTGAAGAAGTCCGCGGCGATACCAAAAGTGCAACCTTTTATGACGATATGAATGCCGAAGCATATCGTGCCATACGCAATGTCAAAAAGCCGACACTTGCTCTCATACAGGGTTTCTGCATGGGAGGAGGATTTGGTTTGGCCGCAGCTTGTGATCTTCGTCTATCAAATATATCTGGCAAATTTGGCATCCCGGCTGGCAAGCTCGGTGTTGGTTACCCGACTGATGCCATTGAGGATATCGTTCATCTTGTTGGCCCTGCCAATGCCAAGGAGATCTATCTAACTGCCAAGGTGTATGATGCTGAACAAGCCAGACATATCGGATTTCTCAATGAAATCTTTACAGATGAAGCATTTGAGCATGAAGCAAACAAATATTGCCAAACCATCGCCAAACTTGCCCCATTGAGCGCCCAATACCACAAGGCAGGTATCAATCGAGCAGTCGGACAACGCGACAGCATCGATATCCATCAGCTTCGCACCATGGCAGCCACTTGTTTCGATAGTCACGACTATGCAGAAGGCCGCAAAGCATTCATGGAAAAACGAAAACCAATCTTTTCTGGCACATGATGAAGTTATTTCCAAGGAAATGAGAGATGGCAAAGATGATCAGGCCGCCTTGATATGCTCAACAAAGGACAGGACGGCCTGGCAGAAGACATCATTCTTGTCCCCTGCCACCATATGCCCGGCTTCACTGACGTCATAATAGAGCGCATGAGGCACCATCTGCATAAACTCATCGGCATGCTCCTTGCTGACCAGTTCAGACTTGCCCCCACGCACCAGCTGGACAGGAATACGTAAATTCCTGGCCGCAGCAACAAGCCGTCGTTCACTCTCTTCATGATCAGAATGAACAGAATTTGGTCCGTTCAGGAACCTTGGATCCCAGTGCCAGCGATAGCGACCATCCTTACCCAGGCGAAGATTTTTGCGTAACCCATCCAGAGATGTTGGCTTGACCCGGTGAGGTAGGTAGCGTGCAATCGCTTCACCAGCTTCTTCAATTGTCGCAAAACCATCATGGATCCGATCGCCCATGAAAGATAGAATTTTACTGACACCACCAGGATCCATACGCGGGGTGATATCGACCAACACCAAACCATTCAAAAGAGCATCTGCAGCTTCCCCTTCTGCAAGAAGCGAAGAAATTCCGCCAAGAGAAGCCCCGACAGCAATCGGTTTCACACCAAATTGCACTTCAATCTGTTCAAACACAACCTTTGCATCAGCGGCATAATCTCTAAAGCGATAATAACCGCTGTTTAGCCAGTCACTTTGCCCATGTCCGCGCAGATCAATGGTAATGGCCCGCATCCCACGCTCCGACAATTGCTGGGCAGACCCTTTCCAGGAATGGCGGGTCTGACCACCACCATGCAAAAGAATGACGGGTTGCCCCTCTGATCCTCGTAGATCTGCAGCCAATCGATTGCCTTCAGCGCCCTCAAATTCAAGTGCTTCAGCCAAGATAGCCTCCCCTCATTCATCTTTTTCTGGCCAACATCAAGGGTTATTGATCCCGACCAAAAAACTCCAAAACAGCTTCTTTATAGACCTTGTCACCCACCGCAAGCATGTGATCACGATCTGGAATATCAACAGCTTCACCAGAGGGAAGAATATCCGCCAATTCCGAAGCTTTGCCTGAAATCACATCTCGTGTACCAACGGCAACCAAAGCCGGAACGGATAGCTCTGCAAGCTCCTCAACCGTAATTTTTTGTCGAGCCGATTTCATGCAGGCGGCCAAAGCCAGACGGTCGCTTCCCGTTTGATCAGCAAAGGTACGGAACGCCTTACCAGTCACATGATTGATACTGGCAGGATCTTCCGCTTCCAATGCAGAAATGATTGGAGCAGGATCACCAGTACCATGAATCATGCCACTACCCAGGCCACCAAAGACAACACGCTTGACCCGCTCAGGATATTTCAGACTCAAAAAAGCAGAAATCCGGGCACCCATGGAATAGCCCATGACATAGGCTTGATCAATTTCAAGATGATCAAGCAGATGCTTGGCATCTTCAGCCATGATTGGCGAAGAATAGAGGGCTGGATCATACAGCTTTGCACTGCGCCCGTGGCCACGGTTATCTATCGCAATCACGCGATATCCAGCTTCGGTCAGGGTTTTAACCCAGCCTGGATGCACCCAGTTCACATCCTTGCTGGATGCAAAGCCGTGAATCAACAGAACAGGTTTGCCCTGTCCTCGGTCAATATAAGAGATCTCATGACCGTCTGAAGTAAAATATGCCATACTATTACGCTAACGTAAGTGTCAGTTGGAAGTCAATTCAGCATAGAGGGTTGCACGAATAAGGAAAAGACCCGACCCACCCTCGTCCCCATCAAGGGGAAAACGCCATCAATTTGTAGGAATTACACCATTGAGACTAGGATTCCTAATCGACAAACTATATTGTCGCTGCAAATTCGGATGGGCTAACCATCCACGGACCAAATTGTCCAAAGGCGGAGCAAACCCCTGAGGTTACAGCCTTTCGAGACACAAAAAGAAAGTGTGATCAGATGGCCGGACATGCGATTCCGCACTTCAAGAATGATGAAGGCGTTTCCATCATTGAAATCGGTGTGAAGGAATTTCAGTGCATGGGGGCCACTCCACCACAAGATCACCCTCATATCTTCCTGGACATGGGCGCCGAGACTGAAGTGCTCTGCCCATATTGCTCTACACTCTACAAATACAATGCCGATCTGGAAGAAACTCAGAGCAAGCCAGATGGCTGCTTTCACGAGTAAAATGAGCTTCAAGCATCAAGATTTTTGATGCCGCAGAAACACATTCCTGCGGCATTTCGGCTATCGGCAATCTCGAAAACTCGCACAATCTTGTGTTTCATCAAGACGAATAGTCTACCCGCACGATAAGCTCCGCCAGATTCCAGAGGCAGATATTCAAGTTGGCTGTAACATCCCCGATCAGTACCAGTTGATTTGCAACCTGTTATCCTCTTACAAATGCCCAACAGGTGACGGGCAGCAAGCGGAACTTACAAAATGAGCAAAGCACATTCCATAATCATTGCAGGTGGTGGTGTAGGCGGCCTGTCTACCGCCATTGCGCTTGCCCATAGAAATATTGATGTAACATTGCTTGAACGCGGAAAGGCCCTTTGCGAGGTTGGAGCTGGAATTCAGATCTCCCCCAATGCAACCGGCATTCTCAAAAGCTGGAATGTCTGGGAGAAAATGGATGATCAAGCGGTCATCCCTCCCAAAATCCAGATCAGGAGCGGCACATCTGCCGCCCTCCTCTCCGAATTGAATGTTCAGGACATTACCAAACGATATGGTTCTCCCTACATGGTCATACATCGCGCTGACATTCAGCGCGCACTATATGATCGTGCGCGGGAAATGAAGAAAATCACCATTTTGGACTATCATCAGGTCCAGACCGTTGACCAGTCTGATGACGGCGTCTCAATCATTTGCCGTAAAACCAATCCTGATGGTTCGAATCCCCAAGAATTGGTTTTCAAAGCTGACGCCCTGATCGCAGCTGATGGCGTTTGGTCCAAAATCCGTACCAACTATATGGGTAACAACTCTGCTGCCTATAGCGGCAAAACAGCTTGGCGTACGACCATGCCCATGCAAATGGTGCCTGAACATATCAGCCGTCATAACGTCAATCTCTGGATCGCTCCAAACGCCCATCTGGTTCACTACCCCCTCATTGGCGGTCATATGATGAATATTGTTGCCATCGTTCAAGAGGACTGGGAAGAAGAAGGCTGGAATGCTCAGGGCGACCCAGTTTGGTTGAATCAACGCTTCGCCCGCTGGCCAAAGGAAATCCGGCACCTGCTCGTTGAGCGTGACAATTGGCTGAAATGGGCTCTTTGCGGTGTCGATCCTTCTGAAGCATGGACCAAAGGTAAGGTCGCACTGCTAGGCGATGCAGCTCATGCCATGCTGCCCTTCATGGCACAAGGTGCTGTCATGGCCATTGAGGACGCAGAGATTCTTGCCCGTGCCCTGACAGAAGTCTCCGGTCCGCCAGAAAACGCGCTGGCAGCCTACGAGAAAGCCCGCAAGCCAAGAGCCTGTAAGGTCGTAGCCCGTGCTCAGAAGAATGGTGAAATCTACCACATGAGCGGTGCGATGGCATTTGCGCGAAATATGACCATGCGCATGATGCCCAAGAGCAAGCTTCTCGGCCAATTTGATTGGATTTACCGCTGGAAACCAGAAGATGTGAGCTTCTAGCACCATTCACCAAGCCCAATATTACAAAAGCGCCTTGCAGACATAGTCTCTACAAGGCGCTTTTTCTTTGTTCTAGGCCGTAGACTCATAAATGCGGTGAATTTGGTAGAGGCAAGTCTTTCTGCTTCCAAGGAGAAAGAGTGAAGACAATGTGGCTCATTTTCAAACTCTTACGACGTTGTGAGCAGAAAGAATCGCCCTATCCTTTGGACGTCAAAATGGTCAAGTTCTGACGTCGGCAAAGAGCTTGAATGGGCAACCAGCCCATCCTTCACTCTTTTTCTAGCCATATCAGACCATTTTGACGCCAAATACAGCTCATTTATGAGTATACGGCCTAGAGCGTGAGGCGGATTTGCTGAATCTTTTGGGATTCCGCTTTTATAAGAATT
>ERZ794982.50-NODE-50-length-101757-cov-59.562958_pt1 | contig 101757 bp, 108 predicted proteins | sample MGYA00433071_ERZ794982 | MGnify/ENA primary metagenome ERZ794982 (study PRJEB30140, sample SAMN00862574) | bioreactor metagenome | study: EMG produced TPA metagenomics assembly of the Bioreactor inoculated with sediment Metagenome (bioreactor metagenome)...
GATCGTTCGGCTTATTATATACAATTCTTTGGTTTACTATCTTATTAAATATATGCATATTTAATGAATGAAAAGTGAAAAATTTTAATATCACTTGTGTTTTATGAAGACTTTTAACATTATATTAACTCTAATCAAAGAGTTGAGTATTAAGAGCGTAAAGAGAAATATTACATTTTTCATTTTTAACTTTTAATTTTTCATTAGTATTAAAAGCTCCGCTTTTAATACTCAACTTGCTGGTGGCTATAGAGAAGTGGAAATACCCAGATCCATTCCGAACCTGGAAGTCAAGCACTTCATCGCTGATAATACTGCGGGGTCCCCCTGTCGGAAACGTAAGTCGCTGCCAGCTTTGAGTTTTTTTACATACTATACAGGCTTTTATCCTATTTCAGTTTTACACTGGGCTAGGGTAAGAGCCTTTTTTTCGCTCATTTTTTAGTGACGAGTAGCGAGTGACCAGTGACGAGGTTTTATGGTCTTATTTCTACTTACTTCTTACTACTCACTTTTTACTCGTTACTTTTTACTTTTCACTCGTCACTTATTCTTGCCATTGTTTTGATATAATGACAATAACAATTCAAATACAATATATTTTTATGAATGACTATTATTGTGCTACAATGGAAGTATGAAAAAATTGTAAGTATATCTGTTCTTTTAAAAAGGGGATGTATCGATGAAAACGTTGGTTGCTTTAGAACAATTGATTAAAGAAAATGAAGAGCGTGTGAAATTACAAACAAGGCAATTGGCTAATCATGAATCAGGGGAGACAAAATTATCTCGTGTGGTTAAAGCCTCAATAGAAACAAGCTTGGAAGAGACAAAAGAACATTTAGTAAAATATAAAGCAGAACTCGAAGAGTTATTGCAGCAAGACCGAACTGAGTTAGAAGAGAAAGAAAGGGTTCAAGCAGCAATTGAAAGAAAGAAATATTTTGATAATCAGAATATGAGAATTAATAACAATGTAGAAATCAGCAGTGATCAAAAGATTGAAGCCATGTTTATTATTGATGAATTGCCAACTGGACTTCATATTGAAGATGACCAACTCATTGCCATTGCCACTAAATCATTAGAGTTAAATTTAACCAATCATCAAGAACTTAATGAAAAATTAATAAAAATTAAACAAGAATTTCAAGTATTATTAAGAGATTGTAAAAATGAAAAGCTCAAAGAAATTGGATTATTAAATGTCCAAATTCCTATTTTAATAGTGCATTTCTCGACACTGGTAGAAAATATAATTGATGCACTTGATGTTGAAAATAAGCCAGCTTTTAAAGGTCTACCTCGATATGAAGATTGGTGGGTACATGAACTTTGGAGAAGTCATCAAGCCTATTTTGCTTTGTATAAATGGAGAGAAATTATTTGCAACTTATGCGTGACATCTATACAAAAAAGAGCATGGTATAAAATATTTGACCAATGGGTTTTTATTAAAAAAACATTTGATGATAAAGGGGCATTGGCATTTGATTATAATTTTGCATTTGATTCTTTATTGAGAAAATATGCCCACTTAGAAGAGGAACTCGATTCAAAAAACCTATTGAGCATGGAAGCAATAATTAAATCCATTACAAGTAAAGCAAATTTTTGTTCTGTGGGGAGGGAACATAATATTTTAACACCGTACTTAACATTTAAAAGAAAAAAATTAGAAGAACAAGCTTCAAATAAATAATTTCATGTAAAGTCAATACCTAGGTAGCCCAGATATTATGCAAAATAGATTAAAAAATCTAAAATATAATACTTAATAGTCTTTTTCTCAAGATTTATGATAATCTATAACCTTTATAGAATAAGTTTACCAATTATAGTGACAATTTACTCCTTTAAACTAATTTTAGATATAATCGCAATTATTTACAAAAGATGGAAAATAGGAAAGACATGTCTGAACAATTATTACAACAACAAGCTAATACAATTCGATTTTTAGCAGCTGATATGGTACAAAGAGCTAACAGCGGGCATCCGGGTGCACCTATGGGATTGGCTGATATTGCTACAGTATTAAGTACTCACTTAAATATTTCACCAAAAAATTCTAAATGGTTAAACAGAGATCGTTTAGTATTTAGTGGTGGACATGCTACAGGTTTGGTTTATTCTTTACTTCATTTATGGGGATTTGATGTTAGCATTGAAGATATGAAGAATTTCAGACAAAGCGGTTCAAAAACACCAGGACACCCAGAATTTGGACATACACACGGTGTTGAGATTACAACAGGACCATTAGGACAAGGAATTGCAAATGCAGTAGGGTTTGCAATGGCGGCTAAATATGCGCAAAATGTATTGGGTTCAAATGTTATTAACCATAAAGTATTTTGTTTATGTGGCGATGGAGATTTACAAGAAGGTATTTCTTATGAGGCTTGTTCAACCGCTGGGCATCAAAAATTAGATAATTTAGTTATCATTTATGATTCAAATAATATTACCATTGAAGGTGATACATCAATTGCATGGGATGAAGATGTCGTAAAAAGATTTCAAGCTATGAATTTTGAAGTTATTGAAATTGATGGACATAATTTCCAAGAGATTGATTACGCAATAACATTTGCTAAAAAAGCATCTAAGCCTGTTTTAATTAAAGCCAATACCGCTATTGGAAAAGGTGCTGCTACACTTGAAGGCAGTCATCATACGCATGGGGCTCCATTGGGTGATGAGGAAATTAAAGCTTCTAAAATCAAAGCGGGATTTAATCCCGATGAAACCTTTTTTGTATCAAGTGAAGTGAAAGCGGCATTTGACAAAACACAAGTAGGGCAAACTTTAGAAAATGCATGGAATGAAAGTTTAAGTGCAGAAATTAAAGATAAAATTGCTCAATTGCAAAATCCTGATTTTGATTCTATTGTGTATCCTGATTTTAGTGAAACAAAAAAGATAGCAACAAGAGATTCAAACCATAAAATCTTAAATGCCATTGCACAAAGTCTACCAGGATTTATTGGAGGAAGTGCAGACTTAGCTCCTTCAAATAAAACAGAATTACTGGGAATGGGTGATTTCCCAAAGGGTAAAAATATTCACTTTGGTATTAAAGAGCATGCCATGGCAGCAATTTGTAATGCGATGAATTTATACGGATTATTCAGAGTATTCTCGGCGACTTTCTTTGTATTTTCAGATTATTTAAAACCAGCAGCAAGAATTGCAGCATTGGCCAATATTCCTCAACATTTTGTTTGGACACACGACAGTATTGGAGTAGGTGAAGATGGACCAACACATCAACCCATTGAGCATTTAACTCAATTTAGAGCATTACCAAACTTTTATGTCTTTAGACCAGCTGATGCAACAGAAAACGTAGAATCTTGGAAAGTGGCATTAAAACTAAATGCACCAAGTGCCTTTGTATGTTCACGACAAGGATTAGATACATTAAAACCTACAAAAGATTATGGTGATGTAAGCAATGGTGGTTATTTAATCAAAAAAAGAGAAGGGGCAACAGTTACAATTATGGCAAGTGGCAGTGAATTAATGTTAGCTCTTAAAACAGGTTGTTTTTTAGAAGAGGAAGGAATTCTAGCCAATATTGTTTCTGTGCCTTGTTATGATTTATTAGTAGAGCAAGATGAAGCCTATATCAATACAGTAATTGATAAAAACACAAAAGTATTTGCCCTAGAAGCTGCACGAGCTTTAGAATATTATAAATTTGCAGATGTTGTTATTGGAATGGAGAGTTTTGGTGCCAGTGGACCTGCCGATGAATTGTTTAAAGAGTTTGGTTTTACGATTGAGGCAGTCAAACAAAAAATTAAAGAGAATCTTTAACAGCAAGTAAGAGAGGTCAGAGTATGAGTAACAAGAAATTGTTACTCATAATTTCTTTTTCGTTACTATAATCCTACCACAAATCGCTTCCAAACAAGAATCAAAATTCCTGCTAAAATAATCCAAATAAGTGTTGAAAGTATTAAATTTATCCAAAGTGAATATTTGTCAGCAAAAATATAGACGCCCAGTAAATAAGCAAAATACGGTATCAAAGAAAAAATTCCAAATAAAGCAGTTACTTTAAGATCAGCACTTCCTCGTTGTGTTCCAACAATGGCATGAGCAATAAGAGCAAAAGTAGGAAACAAAGGAACCAATCCAGCGATATAGTAGTTTTTACTTTTGGCTAAAAGTGCCATGAGTACAACCATAAGTGCGCCAATAAAGGCTTTAAGTATTAATGCCATAGCCATCCTTATATTGTGGCATTATAGCACAACTTATTTTTCTTTATCGCTCTTTTTTGAAGGTTGATACAACATATGATGCCACAATGAAAATCCTACAAGGGCAGTTCCTGCTACAACATGAAGATTTTTCATAAATTTATTCTTCATATAAAAAGCCGTTGCAACCGTAATACCCATTGAGGCAGTCATACCTATTTTCGCCAACTCTTTTTTTGTATCTAAATCAAGTTGATGAGTTTTTTCTTCTTTTTTTATCAAATTTTCGTTTTGCATTTTTACTCGTTTCATAGGTTAAAGCTACACTTAAAAGAGCAGCTAGGGGTAAAAAGAATGCCATAATTTTCCTTATTAATAATAAATATCAAAATCATAGCATCTCTCTTATAAAATTAAACTTTAGTCAAAGAGTTTAATCTTACACCTTTCATGGAATTAAGCAACAATAAAATTGTGGTGCCATTATGTAATACAGCAGTTGTTATGGGACTAAATAGACCAAACGTTGCTCCCAATAAAATCCCACTGTTTACGCCTACGGTAGCATTAAAATTGCTGTTAATGAGTTTCATTGTTTTATTGGCTAACTCTTTGATTTGAACAATTCCTTCAATATCATCTTTTAATAGTCCAATGTCAGCAGTGGCTTTTGCAATATCTGCCCCTTTGCTCATGCTAATACCCACGTCGGCACTCATGAGTGCAGGGGCATCATTAATTCCATCACCAATAAAAGCCACTTTGGCTCCTTGTTTTTTGAGTTGCTGAATAATATGTGCTTTATCGGTTGGTTTCATGTTGGAATAAACCACATCAATGCCCAACTCTTTTGCAATCTCTTGAGCTTTACTCTCAATATCTCCTGTGAGCATAACGGTTTGTTTGACCCCCAACTTTTTGAGATTTTCAATCATCGTTTTGGCATTTTCTCGTAATTTATCTGTCATCGAAATGGTTCCAAGCAGTTGTTTGTCGTAACCTACATATAAAATGGTTTTCCCACTTTGTAATGACTGTTCTATCTCTTTTTCATAGTTTGAAAAATCAATACCCTCGTCGTCTTCTAAAAAGTGTCGACTCCCAATAATAACCTCTTTATTTTGGACAATGGTTTTTACACCATGGGCTACAATAAAATCTACTTCTTCATGGTGCATATGAACAAAGCCTTTCTCTTTGGCGGCTTTAACCACGGCTTGTGCAACAGGATGGAAATAGTGTTCTTCTGCACTGGCGGTTAAATTCAAAATCAACTCTTCACTCCAATTTTTATCAAAAGAAGTGATGCTGTGAACTTCTAATTGACCGTAAGTGAGGGTTCCTGTTTTATCAAAAATAAATGTATCTGCCAGATGTAAAGCTTCAAGAGATTTTGCTCCTTTAATCATCAAGCCATTTTTACCTGCTTTTGAAATTGAGGCTTTAAATGCCACGGGTGTTGCCAGTTTTAAAGCACAGGAGTAATCGGCTTGTAAAACGGCAGCTACGGATTCAAAATTTTTATTAATGAAATAAGAAAGACCTGAGAGTCCTAATGTAATGGGCACGAGTTTATCCGCTAATTTAGTGGCTTTTAATCCAATGGCTGATTTTTCATTTAAAGAAGCTGCAATATAGTTTTTAATTCGTGCAGTGGCAGTATCTTCACCCACTTGTTCTGCCCATATTTTGATGCGACCCTCTTCAACAACCGTTCCTGAAATAACTCGGTCACCTCGATGTTTTTTAATGGGAGCACTCTCTCCTGTCATAGAAACTTGATTAACACTGGCAGTTCCACTGATGATATGACCATCAATGGCAATAGTGTCTCCCGCACCTACAACAACAATATCTCCAATTTTTAGATGGCTTGTGCTGATATACTCTTCAAATGGTTTTCCTTTAACCATACGTTCAACCCATGTATTTTCTACATTGGGTTTTGCCAATTCTTTGATTAAGTCATCACTTTTGTGTACGGTGGTTTCCTCAATATATTCCCCCAATTCCAACATAGCATTGGTGCTGTTTGCTGCTAAATAGTCTTTTCTAAATAAACTCACTGCAACAGCGGTGGCTTCTAAGACTTTTGAAGTTAATCCTTGAGTAAATAACTCTTTGACGCCTTCAATTAATAGAGGTTTGGTTACCAAAGAGGTGGCAATAAATTTGGCGGTATTATTTTTTAAAAAGGGTTCAAGGGCTAAGATACTGCTTGCTCGAATAACACCATTTAAACTGGGTTTATGTTCATTTTCAAGATGACAACTTGAAGCTAAAAAAGTTTCACAGACTTTGTAGTGTTCCAAATTGAGGTTTTCCAATTGGGTTTGTAGTAGTTGAGTATCTAATGCAGTTGACTCAAAAATAACGGAACACAATTTAACGTTAATACGAACGTTGGTTACATTTTCAAAAGCTTCTAAGTCGTTGATTAATACGGCGGTATTTAACTCTTCTTTTAATGCCGACCAATAGAATCGTACACGAAAAGGTGTTTGATGAAGAAGCGTTAATTGGGCACTCATAACAAATTATTTATCTTGAGCTTGTATTTCAGCTTTGGCATCTTCAAATCTCTCTTTTAACTCCTCAATGCCTGTTTGAAACAGTTCACTTCCTTTGGCTACGGCCTTGAAAAGGTTCTTTTGTGCATTTTCATTGGTGAGTAAATAAGCACCGGCTGCTCCAATTAAGGCACCCAGTAAGAATTTTTGGGTGTCAAATTTTCCAAAAGAGTCGGTATTGATATCCATCGAATTTTTTGACTCTTTATTAATATAGGGATTGTTTTGAAGTGATTTATAATCCATTAATTTTCCTTTTGTTCTAATTGTAATGTTTCATCGTTTTCAATCTGGGATTGTTTTGCCCATTTTTCTGTCAGTTTTTCAACCGCATAAACACCAACAGCACCAATAGATAAGGCACTGAGCATTCCAAAGAAATTGTTTTTTCCCAAATAATTTGTTGCTGCAATGGCACTTCCTGTGGCAATACCACCTTGTAACGTCAGTTTAAGACTGTTTTGTATGGCATGTTGTTTGCTGATTTCTTGTTTGGAATACGCATGATAATTAATAGCACTGGCAATGGCTCCTGAAGCTAAAGCACCGCTGATAATATGTCCGTTAACGTTTCGTGGTTCACCTGTATTAATTGTAAATTTATTTTGCATGGGATTCTTCTTCTTTTTTTGTTTCATCACAACACGTATTGGTTGATTTTTTTGCTTCTATTTTCTCTTTAACTTCTTGTGCCAACTCTTTTGATTGCTCTATTTTTTCTTGAGCAAATTTTTGTGCAACTTTAGCATTTTGCACCACTTTTTCTTTGAGAGTATCTCTGTTTTTATAAACAATAACTCCAATAACACCTGTGGCAATGCCCGCAATAAATGGTAACATAGTATCTCCTTTTATGATTTTATCTCTTCTTGTGGATTTTTTTCATTCTCTTGTGTGGGTTTTGATTTAAACATTTCATTCATAATGGCACCTGAAACGGCACCCAACAGCGCTCCGCCAATAAACGAAAAGTTAGCACTGTTTAAAAGTTTCATGACCTCTTGTTGTGAAATATCGCCTGAACTTATTTTAGAAGCCATCTCTTGAAACTCATTTAATTGTTCTTGTGCTGCATGTAAAGAAGGGGACTCTTTTTGCGTATAACTTTGCTGTACGGCTTGTCTAAAAGCTTCTAAATGGTTGTTGTATGAAGCAGCTTGAAGTTTAAACAAAACATCTTGAATGTCTGAATAACCATTGGTGTATAGCAATAAATTATCATACATAGCAATATTTTCGATTTCAGAAGCCACTCCCAATTCAAAACACTCTTGCCGTGTATTGGGGATTTGAATGTTGTTTGAATAATCATTTAACGGCAAAGGTACATTGTATTTCTCTAATAAGTGTGAAAGGGCTAAGTAGTGTCTTTTTTCAGCTTCTATGATATTAACAAAAGGTTGGGTTTCTCCAAATTTTTCTATGACTTTAGTATAGGTTTCATATGCTTGCAATTCATTATAAATAGCAATACGAAGAACTTGGTTAATAATGGGTTCATCAAAATTTTCATCGACTCTAAACTTTTCTAATACAACGGCATCAAAATTTTTTTCTGTGGTTTGCATTTAGTTCATTTCCTTGGAAAGTTGGTTAATAAGAGTGGCAATTTCTTCAAGATTATTTTGTTGGATTAAATCAACCCATAAATGATCTGGAAAAATCTCTGCATCGTATTCAATGGTAACAGAACCGACAATTTTATTGACCTTAATGTGTTTAATCCCACGAATGGTTTGAGTTAAATTTTTAATGTCATTAATCGAAATATTCTGTGTATTTAACTCTTTGATTTTGGGACTGACTCGTACTCGTATTCGCCCTTTTATATGGTGAATAATCGAAAAATAGCTTGAAAACTCAATCAGTTGTTGAGGATTGACCAAAATAATTCCTTTTTGTTATTATTTCATTTTTTTTTAAGGTTTAGCTTAATATAAAACAATACTTATTATCAACGACGACATTTTTCGCAAATGCCGTATAAAATCATATGATGATTGGTCAGAACAAACCCTTTTTCTTGGGCAATCAGTTCTTGGATTCGTTCAAGTTCACTGTCATAAAACTCAATAACATCGCCGCACTCATTACAGATTAAGTGATCATGATGTGTTTTTAAATTAATTTCATATTTTTTACTCGTTTCATTTTCTAAAGTAAGTGATTTGATGATCTTCATCTGTTCCAAAAATGAAAGAATCCGATAAACCGTTGCAATGCCAATGGTTATATTAAACTTTTGTTTGAGTTTTAGGACAACTTCATCTGCGGTTAAATGCTCTTGACATTCAAAAAAGAGTTTTAAAACATACTCTCGTTGTGTGGAGTTATTTAATTTTAACGAAACCAAAAGTTTTCGAAATTTGATGAGATATTCATCGTAGGAAATGGTCAATTTAGTTGGTTGAGTTTGAGGCTTTTTCATAGAAGTTTTTCCAAAATAATTTGCCAATTATTAAAAAACAATAATCAGTATCAAAATTATATTCAATGAAAACTTAAATGGATATTATAATAATCGTTATTGAAATCATATATTTTAAGATTGCTTGGGAAGTTTGATAATAAAATTAGCCCCTAAATAGAGCTCATTATCAAGGCTAAAGGTGGTGTTTTCATTGTAAATTTCACCTTTAAAGTGTTTACTGATAATTTCATTGGACATAAACAGACCAATTCCTGTGCCTTGTGTTTGATGTTTTGTGGTAAAGTAAGGATCAAAAATTTTACTGTTGATCTCCTCTTTTACACCACCTGCATTGTCATGAAATTCGATGATTATATAATCTTTTTGTGAATAGAGTTTCACATAAACAACTTTTTGAACAACGTTGTTGTGCAAAAGAGCATCTTTGGCATTATTAAAAATATTTAAAAAAACTTGGGAAAGTTCAGTCTTATAACCAGAGTAGTTGATTCTCTCATCAAGGTTAAATACAATTCGAATGTTATTGATGTTATAAAGGGCTTTGATGATGTTATAACTGCTTTTAATGACGGATGCGACATTAAAGGACTCTTTTTCTTTGTCTTTTTTAAAAAAATCTCTAAAATCTTCAATGGTATCGGAGAGATATTTGGTGTTATTGACAATGCCGTTTGTCATCTCCATAAACTCTTCTTTGCTCAGCATATTGTATTCGTACTTGATTTGCAAACCACTTGTAGCTGTGGAAATAGCACTTAAGGGCTGTCTCCATTGATGAGCAATATTCCCTAGCATTTCTCCTAATGCCACGAGTTTACTTTGATTGGCTAAGGTCATATCTTTTTTACGATTTTTCTCTATTTCTTGAGTAATTTTATCTTCAAGTTCATGATTGTATTTTTGCAAAATGGCATGAGTACGACTCTCCTCTTTACGCTTTAAATAAAAATAGAAAAATAAAACGATAATAACACTAATGGAAAAAATGGCTACAATGATAAGTTGTGAGAGATTTTTAAACGAATCGATTTGTGCTGATTTCACGTCATCAATCTTTTGAAAGAGTAAAAAAGTTGCCATAGTATCACCTTGGCTTTCATGTTCTTTGTGAAAAGAGATAAAATAAGGGGATTTAATCATATAGTGAGATTTGTCCCAAAATGTTTCGGCTTTATGGGTTTGAACGAAGGTTACAATTTCTTGGGGAATATCTAAATTGGCGACATAATACTCATCAATAAAAAGGTTGGTTAATGGTTTGATTAATTGTGGCGTATATTTTTTATTGACTAAAATTAAAGGCATAATACCATCTCGTTGCAGATGTTTGGTAATGGAGTTAAAATGGCTGACCACTTCAACTATGCCAATAAAGGTATCGTCTTTAAACAAAGGCACCATGGATTTAAAAGTCATATCAAATAAGCCGACACTAATAGAACTCATAATATGAGGATTCTTAAGCATGATTCGTAAATCGTCTCGAATATTTACCAAAGAGTCATCTTTTTTGTCAATCCAACTGCGGTATTTACTGATACCTTCTTTGTTGATTACTTGAATCCAAATATTTTTATAATCGCTGTTTTGAGCCAGTTGTGAAGAAAAAGTATTTAAATTGATGTGTGAATAATCGTTTTGTTCCAAAGCTTTTTGAATGATTTCAAACTGAGAAATAGCAATCGCTAAGGTTAAAGTGGCATTCTTTTTATTATCGATTAACGTGGTCAATAAATTATTGTTTTCAAGAGCTTTGGCTTTATATTGATTTTTTTGAATATCTTCTATTTTGGTAAAAAGAAAAATCTCTGAAATAATTAACAATATAAAGCAAATAATAATCAATGAAGCAATGATAAAATTAAACTTATTTTTTTCTTTATTCATAGAAGTAGTGTAGCAAAATAATACTTAAGCTGTGAAGTGGCAATGACGTGACATATAAGAAAAGATTAAACTTTTTTTATATGCCAAAAATCTCAATCTTTAGAAGTTTTCCCATTCATCCAACGAGGGTTTTTCTTCTTTGTTTTTTGTCTCTTTTGAGTTGGTTGGAGCTGATTTTGATGCGGTTTTGGTTGGGTTTAAGGCTGTTTGTTTTTTGATATTTTCAGTTATGTGAATACTCTTTTGAATCTCTTCTTTTCCAATGAAACGGTTGCTTAATACTTCATTAATAATTTTTTTGGAGATTTCATCTGCAGTTGAGGAGAGTTTTTTTACCATTGAAGCGATATTGGCATTTTCTTGGGTTTGTCGATCTAAACTTGTAACGGCATCATTGATTTGGTTGATACCGGCTTGTTGCTCTTTACTCGCAGTTGCAATTTCGGAGATAATTTGTGTGGTGTTTTGAATACTTTGAAGCAGTTCGGTGTAGCCTTTAATCATCTCATCACTGGTATTTTTTCCTTGACTGGCTTTTGATGTAGCATTTTCAACAATGTTTTTAATCTCTTTGGCAGCTTCCGCACTTCGACTCGCCAAATTTCGCACTTCTGCTGCAACAACAGCAAACCCTTTTCCTGCTTCTCCAGCTGTTGCTGCTTCGACCGCAGCGTTTAAAGAGAGAATATTGGTTTGAAAAGCAATTTGATCAATAACACCAATGGCTTCATTGATTAAATTCACTTGTTCGGTAATTTCATCCATTGCCATACTGGTATTTTTAGCCAGTTTTTGTCCTTTTTGTGCTGAGGTACTGACTTCATTGGAGTATTCAGTCATTTTAACAACGTGATTGGCGTTACTTGAAACGGCACTGTTAATCTCTTCAAGTGCAGCAGCGGTCTCTTCTAAAGAAGCCGCCGCTTCATTGGCACTGGTACTTAAAATATCAACATTTTCAAGCAGTTTATCGGTACTTTCATCCAAAATTATTCCATCGTGCAGATTTTGAGAAAGCAGTTTTGACATCTCTTGTCCTAACTCATTGATACTAATAGAGACTTTTCCCGTGGCGTGATCATATTTTGCGGTAAAATCTTTCTTTTTATAGCTATCAAGTATGGAGAGTAATCGTGGAATATCTCCTGCAATATGGATATGTAAATTCTCTTTCATGGTATTTAAAATGGTTTTTAACTCCATTAAATTCTCTGTTTTTGTCTCTTTGGTAATGGTCGCATGCAAATCACCGTTGCCTATTTGAGTTGCAAAATAACTGACATCTTGTATAAATTCATCATCGGTTTTGATATTTTGTTCAATGAGTTTAATGTTTTGGTTCACGATTTTAGCCATTTTTCCAAATTCATCGTCACTATCAAGTGAAATGGTTTCAACCAATTTAGACTCTTTGTTTAAATAAGCAAAAAAAGAAAACAGACCTTTTTGAAAAGAGGCGATGGTTTGTAAAAGTCCTTGTGTGATGATAAAAGACAGAACACTGAATAAAATAAGTGAGATAAGGGCAACAATCAAGATATTTTTTGATTGGGTGGTAAAAGCAGTATCTCTTAGCTGACTGGCATTGTGATTAATGGTATTAAGTTCTTCTTCAAGAGTTAATCCAATAGCAACCATTTTTGCAATGATGGCTTTAATTTCAGCCGATTCTTCTCGTATCCCATTGGAATGAGCTTCAATGCTTAATTGTGAAAACGTATTAAAATGATTGACATATTCATTAGATAAGCTCACAATAGAATCCACAATCTTTTTGTTCTCTTGAGAACTTATATCGGCTTTCATGCGTAAGGCATTTTGGTTGAGTTCTTCAAAATGTGTTCGTACATTTTGGGCATTGGTTGGGGTGGCGGTTCTTAAAAACTGATAGACGCTTATTCTACTTGCTAAAAGTTGTTGGACGAGTTTATCACTTTGTATGGCAACACTGTTTCTTGATAGAGCAGTGCTGTTATAATAAGAAAATATCACTCCTATTACAATCAACAAAAGTGTAAATAATAAAGGGAAGAGTATCAGCTTTAACTTTATTGACATATTTTTCATTTTTGTTTCCTTTTAGATATAAGTGACGCCATTGTAGCATAAAATTTGCTTATTTAAAAAATAAGTATTTAGAATACAATATATTAATATATCAATACATCTTGATATATTAATATATTTATGCTACACTTTCGCCTTTAAAAAAGGTCAAAAAAAAAAGGAAAAGTATGGATGTTTTTTTAAAATCGGTGGGGGCGTTAAACGATGAAACTCGAGTCAAACTTCTGAAATTTATTGATATTCATGGTGAGTGTTGTGTGTGTGATTTAGAAAACTCATTTGAGATGATTCAATCACGTCTTTCACGGCATCTAAAAATCTTAAAAGAAGCAGGGTTTTTAAATGTCAAACGTGAAGGTCGATGGGCGTATTATTCTATACGAACACCGTTGGATGTGTTTAGACAAGCATGTATAAAAGAGATTAACTGCTTGGAGTTAAACTTACCCACCCTCAAAAAATCGTGTGAAAAAGGCGAATAATGATTATAGCTTCAACTTTGTTTTTAATCACATTACTGTTTGTGATTTGGCAACCTAAGGGACTTGAAATTGGAACGACAGCAGTTATTGGTGCCATTTTGGCACTGCTTATTGGAGTGGTGAGTCTAAATGATGTTTTAATCGTAACCAACATCGTATGGGATGCGACATTAGCGTTTATAGGTATTATCATACTCTCCCTTGTATTAGATGAAATTGGTTTTTTTGAGTGGTGTGCTTTGAAAATGGCAAAATTTTCAAACGGCAATGGGCTTAAGATGTTTGTTTACTCTATTTTATTGGGAGCTTTTGTGTCAGCTTTGTTTGCCAATGATGGAGCGGCACTTATTTTAACGCCTATTTTATTGGCAAAAATGCGAATACTGCAACTTAATCTTAAAACCATTATTGCTTTTTTATTAGCAGGTGGGTTTATCAGTGATTCTGCTTCGTTGCCCTTTGTGTTCTCAAATTTAACCAATATTGTAACGGCAAACTATTTTGATATTGGGTTTGGTGAGTATTTTATCAATATGATAATTCCTTATGTGATAAGTGTGGCAGCTTCGATTGCTTTTTTGTGGTTAATTTTACGAAAAGATATTCCCAAAACGGTGGATGTCTCTTTGTTAAAAGAGCCTAAAAGTGCCATTAAAAATAGCCAACTTTTTTATTTTTCTTGGCTTTTTTTAGCCATTTTACTCGTAGGATATTTCATAGGCGATATTTATGGCTTGCCCGTGAGTGTTTTTGCTTTAGGGGGCGGATTATTGTTTTTACTTATTGCCACAGCTTCAAAAACAGTCAAGCCTTGGCATATTATCAAAGAAGCACCGTGGCAAGTGGTGTGGTTTAGTATTGGGTTGTATATTGTGGTGTATGGACTTAAAAACGCAGGACTTACTGATTATTTAACCCTTATATTACAAGAGTTAGTTCAAAGAGGTGATACCATTGCTGTGGTGGGTACGGGATTTTTAGCGGCGTTTTTAAGTGCTATTATGAACAATATGCCCACCATTATGATTATGGATATCGCGTTGCATGATATTGGTTCTCAAGCCATGATTTATGCCAATATTGTTGGATGTAATTTAGGACCCAAAATGACCCCATTTGGGAGTTTAGCTACGTTGTTGTGGTTGCATGTGTTAGCCAAAAAAGGGGTGAAAATCTCATTTGCCCAATACAGCAAATTTGGGCTTATTATTACGCCACCCGTACTCTTAATTGTATTACTGGCAATTTAAAAAAATCAAAAGGAAGGATAACAAATGGATAAAAAAGTTTTAATTTTATGTACAGGAAACAGTTGTAGAAGTATTATCGCTGAAGCGTTGATTAATGCAAAATTAGAGGGTATTCATGCAGATAGTTCAGGCGTAAAAGCCAGTGGAAGAGTCAACCCCAATGCAAAAAAACTGCTTGAAGATAAAGGTATTTGGCAAAGTAAATACCACTCTAAAACAATTGATACGGTCATTGACAATGCCTATGATTTAGTCGTAACGGTGTGTGACCATGCCAATGAAACGTGCCCCATGTTTCCTAAAGCCGTAAAAGTGATTCATGTAGGATTTGAAGACCCCGATGGAAAAGGTTTTGAAGCCTTTGAAGCAACCTATAAAGAGATTGAAGAGGTGTTACTTCCTAAAGTGATTGAGGCATTAAAATAGATGTTTGATTGGCTTATTAAGTTAAGTACCATTTTGGTATTTGATACCTTAGGGATAGAAAAATCAAGTCATTTTGGTGAAGCGTTGCACTTCTTTATTTATGATACGATTAAGATTTTTATACTTCTTATTGCTATTATTTATATCGTAACTTTTTTACGAAGTTATTTTCCTGTTGAGAAAATTCGTGATTATTTAGTGGGAAAACATAAACTCATAGGACATGTCTTTGCCGCAAGTTTTGGAATGCTTACCCCTTTTTGTTCGTGCAGTGCCATACCTTTGTTTTTGGGGTTTTTACAAGCACGTATACCTTTGGGTGTAACGTTTTCATATCTTATTTCCGCTCCCTTAAGTGATGCGGTGGTGATTGCATTGTTGTTTTCACTGTTTGGTTGGAAAATTACCCTGCTTTATATTGGGTTTGCTTTGTTAATAGCCATTAGTGCAGGGCTTATTATAGGGACAATGAATTTAGAAAAAGAGGTTTTAATCGAAGTTAAACCCATTAATAATTGTTGTGGAAGTTTGGTTGAAACAAGTTTAGCATTAACTCAACGTTTAAAAGAGTCATGGGACTACACAGCCGATATATTTAAAAAAATCTACCTTTATGTCATTATAGGTATTGGTATGGGAGCATTTATTCACGGCTATGTTCCAACTGAGTTTATTAGCCAGTATGCAGGGGGCGATGTATGGTACGCTCCAGTGGTGGCGGTGATTATGGGCATTCCCATGTACTCAAATGCAGCAGGAATTTTGCCTTTGGTTGAAGTACTCACCCAAAAAGGGATGCTTTTAGGAACCGCATTAAGTTTTATGATGGCAGTGGTGGCACTGAGTTTACCTGAAGCGATGATTTTAAAACGTGTTTTAAGTTTAAAACTTATTGGTATCTTTTTTGGCATTGTAGGGTGTGCTATTTTATTGGTCGGATTTGTCTTTAATATGATTTTATAAAAAGGAGAAAATTATGAAAATAGAAATATTAGGAACAGGGTGTACGAAGTGCAAAGCCTTAGAAGAAGCCGCCAAACAAGCCGTAGCAAAAATAGGGGGTTTTCATGAGGTTGTAAAAGTAGAAGATATGATGGAAATTATGAATTATGGTGTGATGAGTACACCCGCATTGGTTGTTGATGGTGTGGTTAAAAGCAGTGGGAAACTCTTAAGTGTGGATGAGATTGTACAACTGATGAAGGTATAAACTATGATAACGAATTTAGGTCTATTTTTTTTAGCTGCTTTTTTTGAGATTTTTGGTTGTTTTGCTTTTTGGTTGTATTTTCGTCTTGAAAAAACACCGTGGTGGTTGGCTTTTGGGGTTATTTCATTAATGATTTTTGCCTATGCCTTAACCAAAATTGATGTAGAACACGCAGGAAGAGTCTATGCCATTTATGGAGGCATTTATATCGTAGCTTCACTTATGTGGTTGATATTGGTTGAAAAAGAGAGTTTTAACCGTTGGGATATTATAGGTGCAAGTGTAGCAATGCTGGGAGCTTTTATCATTTTTGCAGGCAATGCAAAAGTGTAAACTTTTGTATTATCTGCAACTTTTATCTAAGCATTGTTTTGAGGGTGACTGCAAATTAAATCGACAATCTCTTCGGCATTGACACAAAAATTTCCATTTTTTTCAATTAAAAACAGATCTCGAGCTTTGCCACGACTGGTATAGATTTTGGCACTTTCAATTTCGATGTTAAAATCGTCAAATATTTTAGCAATATAGGCCAAGAGCCCTTTTTGGTCTTTGGTTTTAACTTTCATTGATGCTAAATATTGTGTGTGATTGCAATCGATTTGAATCTCATCTTTATATATTTCTGGCACTAATAGTTTGGTGCTTTTGCTCATATCAAACGAGTTTTGAATGATCTCTTCAATAAAAGGAATATCGCTTTCATCGACATTTTCACTGAATGTGACTTCAAAACATTTTTTGTCGTCAAAGAGTTTAAAAATACTCATGGACGCAATGCTTAAAAACTCCAATTTTCCCAGTAAATAGCCCAAGTTTAACGGAACAGCTCGAATGATACGAATAACAAGAACATCGTTATTGATGATTTTATAGGTGTAGTTTTCCACATCTTTGGCTTTAATTGCCAGTTCTAAAATCTCTGTTGCTTTAAGTTGCAAAAAGATTTGATTGGACGCAATATAAGAAATCTTCTTTTTCATCAGCATGGAGAGTTCTTTGAATTTAGGCAACTTTTTAATGCTGTTGATTTTAGCCACTCTTCGGGCACTTTCATTGAGCAATTCGGCATTATCAAAAGCTTGAATACTTTGTAAATACAACTCTTTGAGTAACGAAGCGGTTGCACTGTTATAAATGTGTTTTCCCACAGCTGAAATATCGGCATAGGTAACCACATACAAAATATCCAATGCCAATTGACTCTTTAAATTTGCCGTAAAAGCTAAAATGACTTTTTGAGAGTAAATGTCTTCATTGGTTGCTACCATACTCATAAGGTTATGATAGCGAATAATACGAGCAATCATAGCAGTGTCATCACTTTCAAAGTTTAAGGTTCTTGCCATATTTTTAAAAAGTTTTTCCCCAGCAATATGATGGTCGGTTTGTCTTCCTTTTCCAATATCGTGAAACAGTGCGGCAATTTTTGCCCAAGATTTTTGTTGTTCACTTAATTTTTCGTAAATTTTTAGGACAAACGCATCTTCAATGTGTTCTATAAACTTTAAGGTATTAATCGAATGTACATCCACGGGTTGTTGATGATAGCCATCAAATTGCGGCAGATTAATAATTTTTTTGGCACTGGGAATAATGGTTTGAAACAAATTGGCATTGTAAAGCAGTTTAACAATGGGATACAACTTTGATTTGAACAACAAGGCTTTGATGAGTTTTTTGTGTTCATTGGTTTGTTTATTGGGCAAAAGAGTTTTGCTTATCAAATAGATATATGAACGGTCAAAATGTTCAATGTCATCAGGTAAGTAAAGAAGCTCTTTTAAGGTTTGAGCCAAAGGAAAAGGCTTTTGATGAAATGAAGTAAAGAGTTTTTTATCTATGAGATAAAGATTTTTTTTCAAACGTAAGGTTTTTAAAGTTGCCATATGGCTCTTTTGAGCAATGATTTCTCGAGTGAATTTTTTAATCATAGTGGTGGTGAAAAAATGAATGGCATGCAAAGAGTTAAAGAGTTTGGACATAAGTTGACGCTCTTTTGTGGTTCGGGGTTTGTTGACAAAACCAAGCTTTTGGCTTAATTCGGGTAAGACATCAAAATTGACTTGGTCAAGTTTTTTCTTGGCAATAGAGTGCAACATACTTCGTACTTGAAAAATAAACTCCAAAGCAATACGATATTTCCGATACTCTTCTTCACTGAAATGTTTGTCGATGAGGTTTTTCGTATCATCAACCCCATACAATACATTTGCCATCCAAAACATCATATTGGCTTCTCTCATGCCTCCATAGCCATCTTTAATATTTGGCTCCATTTTTAAAGGGTATTTTAAAAGACGTTGCTTATGTTCTTCAAGCTTTTCTAAAATAAATTGTTGTTTGTTGGTTTTTCGGATTTTATTTAAAAGGTTTTGATAACCAAACCACAAATATTTTGAGCCGTAAATCATACGAGATTCAATCATGGAAGTTTTAATGGTAATATCTTCTTGTACACACGCTTCAACATCGTTTAATTCATGCACTCTTGAACCCAATTTCAAACCACAATCCCACGCAATGGTAATAAACTCTTCAATCATGGGTTTGAGATTGTAGCCAGGGATATTTTCGTATAAAATCATCAAATCAATATCAGAATAGATACATAACTGCTCTCTACCATAACTTCCTAAAGCAATGAGTGTAATAGGAATGGAACTTCCCATAGGTAAGTATGAACCAAAATATTTACGAAGAATATATTTGTAAAGAACAATTAAGAATTTATCGATTTTTTTGGTGTGTTGGACAAAGAACTCTTTGCCTCCAGTGCTTTCTAAGGTATTATCAATGGAAGCCAGATACTCTTTGATACTGCTTTTAAAAAGTTTTGATATCTCAAAATCGCTGGCTTTTTTCTCAATTAAATCTTCAATTTGTATGTTTAATTCTGTCATTAGAGTAAATCTTTATGAATTTCCAATTTTTTTCGTAACGTAATTCGATTAAGACCTAAATGTCTTGACATTTGCAATTGGCTTTTATATTTTTTTTGACTTGCACGTAACAAAGGAGCTTCAAACAGGTAAACCAAATCACGATAGGCATTCTCGCCTTGCATATTATCAAGCATAAATTTTTCAAGTAACATCATAATCTCATTTTCCCCAATACTTTCAAAAAGGTACGAAAAATAGATTGATTTTCGAAGAGAAATAGCATTTTCAGAGGTGTTAATGATAAGTTTTTCAGGCTTTTTATTTGCCCCTAAAATTTGCATGGCTTCATTGGAAAATTTATTGGCAAGGGGTTTGATGTCCTCTTTTCTATTTTCCAAATTGGGAATAAACAACGTAATACTGAAAAAATCTTTGAGTTTACTGTTTAAATCCTCTTTTGATGTGGTGGCAATAACTCGAATGTCATTTTCATTTGCCCACGTTAAAAAGAGTTCAACATTGGTAATATTTTCAATTTTATCCACAATAATGGATTGATTGGTTAAACTCAATATATTATCACTGATATCTTGTTGCAGTTCTTTGGCTTGGTAAATGGTTGTATTGGGTAAAATATACGAAGCCAAACTTTTTTTACCAGTACCTGTGCTTCCTGAAATCAGGGCGTTAACACCCAAACTTTTTAAAAGAGTTGCTGAATTTAAAATTTCTTTAGAGGCAGGCGATGCTGCGATATAATCTTGCATATTTATTAACCTTATTGAGTAATTACATATTATACAAAAAAACTATTTAAACTCTTTTTTTTGAGTAAAATAAATAAACACCGATAAGGCAATAATAATCATAGATACCCCTGAAATAAGATATAAGGCATTAATCATTTTGTCATAATCTTTTAACGCAATTTTAAAAACAACCATCAAAGCTTCGATGGACAAAGCAATAATAATGGTAATTAAAAACTTTGTAATCATTTTGGTTTCTACTTTTGAATCTCTGGAATAGGATTTAAAGAAAACCTCTTGTTCTAAAATGGTTTTGGCTAAATCAAAAATAGCAATACCTAATGTCAATGCAATAATGGGCTTAAAAATAGAATCCAATGCCGATTCTTCTTGCAAAAAGAAATTGGTAAAAAATCCATACAAGGAGTAGAAAATAATAAACAAGGACAAAAAAGCCATCGAAAAACCAGCAATGGCATAAAATGTTTTTGTAACGGTGTGAAACGGCTTATTAAACTCAATTAAATTGAGTTTTTCCAATAAAACTTCCAGTTTAAAATCTAAAAAAATAATGCTTTCACCATCTTTTATGGTTGCCGTAATACAATTATTCCGAGTCGCACTGCTGACATAAACAGATGAAAACGCAATATCATTGTGTTTAAAATGCAATTTGGATAACAAATAACTTCTGTCGTGATTATTGGCACTGGCATCTTCTTTGTATCGGTAAAAATTTGAAGAGTTTTGAATTTTGGTATCTTTGTTGATGGAGTAAACCAACTCTAATGAAGGAAATAAAGAAAAAAGGACTTTGTAATTGCCTCGTTCTAATTTTTTTAAATCACCTATATTAATAAGGCTCTCTTGAATAAAATCTTCTATTTGATCTTTATAGTTTTCATAAAGACTTAAATACTCTTTCATAACCATCTCCTTTGAATGTGTTCTTGTAATAAGAATCTCTTTATTGAATAAGAGAGTATACCATTTAATCTCTCTGCTTTATTTTTTACAGTGAGTATATTATATACAAAATAAATTGAGTGTAAGAAAAAGAAAGTATTGTTTATTTTTTATACAATTAAACTGTTTAAAACTTTTAAAGTTTATATTACAATTTGACAGATTAAAATTTAAAAGGACGAATATGGAAAATTTTGCTGATGTAAAATATATTCTTGACGGATTCTTGTTTGTATTTGCAGGAATCTTAGTTATGTGGATGGCTGCTGGCTTTGCAATGTTAGAAGCTGGTTTAACACGAAGTAAAAACAATGCAACGGTATTGACAAAAAATATTGCGTTGTTTGCAATCTCTTGCATTATGTTTTATTTTGTAGGGTACAACTTTATGTACGGTGATGGAGGTGCCTTTATTGGAAGTGGCGCAATGTTAAGTGGCAAAACCAATGAAGATATGGGTTACCCTGTAATGGCAGACTTTTTCTTCCAAGTGGTGTTTGTAGCAACTGCGGCTTCAGTTATTTCAGGAACAATTGCTGAAAGAATGAAGTTATGGCCATTTTTAATCTTTGTTGCAGTGTTAAGTGGATTAATTTATCCAATTCAAGGTCACTGGACATGGGGTGGGTCTGAACTGGGTGGTATTATTGCTGGTTTTAGCGATTTTGCTGGTTCGACAATTGTTCACTCTGTAGGTGGTTGGGCTGCATTAGCAGGTGTACTTATCTTAGGTGCAAGAAAAGGAAAATATGGTAAAGATGGACAAGTACGACCAATACCAGGTTCAAACTTAACATTGGCAACATTAGGGACATTCATTTTATGGATGGGATGGTTTGGATTTAATGGTGGTTCACAATTGGCATTGGGGTCAAAAGAGGACATAGATGGTATTGCTTCAGTGATTGCAAGTACGAATATGGCTGCTGCTGCGGGTGCGGTTGCTGCTGCGATTTTAACACAAATTATCTATAAAAAAGTGGATTTAACGTTTGTATTAAATGGGGCATTAGCTGGATTGGTTTCTTGTACTGCAGGACCAGATTTGGGAATGTTAGTTGCTTTTGTTGAAGGTATTGTTGGTGGTGTATTGGTTGTATTAGCCGTTCCTTTCTTTGATAAACTTAGAATTGATGATCCTGTTGGGGCATTAAGTGTTCACTTAGTTGCAGGTATTTGGGGAACGTTAGCCGTAGGTATTTTCAATCCAGAAGTGGCAATTTTAGCGCAAGTTAAAGGGATTGTTGTGATTGGAGCGTTTGTGTTTATCTCTTCATTTATTGTATGGAAAGTGTTAGACTTAATTATGGGTCTAAGAGTCAGTGAAGAAGTAGAAATCACAGGTTTAGATATTCATGAGACTGGTTTAGAGTGTTATCCTGAATTCAAAAAAGCGTAATGGCTTTTTTGAATTCTTAAAAACGAAATAAGGAAAAAATATGAAAAAAATTGAAGCAATAATTAAACCATTTAAACTTGAAGATGTTAAAGAAGCTTTGGTTGAAAATGGCATTACGGGTATGACTGTAACTGATGTTAAAGGTTACGGAAGACAACAAGGACACAGTGAATTGTACAGAGGAGCTGAGTATATTGTTGATTTTTTAGCAAAAATTAGAGTTGAACTTATTGTCAACGATGATGAAGTAGAAAAAACAATCGCGACTATTGTTGAAGCTGCTAAAACAGGCAAAATAGGTGATGGAAAGATTTTCGTAACCAATGTTGAAAATGTGGTACGAATCAGAACGGGTGAAACTGGAAGCGAAGCAGTTTAATTTGTATTTATTTGTTCTCCCTTAATAATACAAAACTCATTTTTTTATGACAGTCAAGAAAAACTCATTTCTTGACTGTATAAAAAATAAACACTTACAACATTAAAAATTCTCATAAAATAATACAACTGTATAAAAAATAAATAATCAACTCCTTTTCAAAACGTATTAAACTGACTATAATAAAATCATATTATTTAAAGGAAGACGAATGGATGGAATGGAAATAAGCTATGTCATTGATACCTTTTTTACGCTTTTTGCCATGGTATTAATTATTTTAATGGTACCAGGCTTTGCTATGTTAGAAGCAGGTTTAGTGCGTACAAAAAATGTATCAACGGTGTTAATGGTCAATACCATGATTTATGCCGTTGCCTCAATGGCATTTTTGTTGTATGGATACTCTTTGGCATTTGGAGATTTTGGAAGCGAGAGTATGAGTGCTTGGGCTGCTTTTTTATTTCAAATGGCATTTGTGGGAAAAGTAGTTAATATAATCAGTGGAGGGGTAAGCGAACGAGCTCGAGTTTTGCCGTTAGCTTTGTTTACTGTAATTATGGCATCGGTATTGTATCCTATTATTGTCAACTGGACATGGGGAAGCAATATGCTAGAAGGAACGCTCTTTGAGTTGCATATGTATGATTTGGCGGGCTCAACGGTTATTCATTCAACTGGGGGTTGGGCATTGTTAGCTGCAATTTTAGTTATTGGAGCAAGAAAAGGGCGATACCCTAAAGAAGGAGGAGTTCGTGTTATTCCCGCATCAAACGTTCCTTTAGTAACATTAGGGGCTTTTTTATTATGGATTGGTTGGTTTGGATTTAATGGAGGAAGTGTGGGTTCCATTGCTTCAAAAGAGAGTGCCAATGCCGTAGCATTAACGATTATGAACACCAACACAGCAGGATTAGCAGGGGCAATTATTGTAGGAATATTGATGTATTTAAAGTATAAGAAATTGGATATTACCATGATTCTAAATGGAGCTTTAGGTGGATTGGTTGCCATTACAGCAGGACCTGATTTATATACCATTTATGAACCTATTTTAATTGGTGCTATTGGTGGGGCGTTGGTGGTATTTGCCGTTCCTTTTTTTGACAAATTACGAATTGATGACCCTGTGGGAGCCTTATCTGTGCATTTAGTTAACGGAATTTGGGGTACATTAGCGGTGGGAATTTTTGCTGCTAATGGGGAAGATATCACCTTTTTAAATCAACTCAAAGGGGTTATTGTTGTGGGTGGTTTTGCTTTTATCTCCTCTTTGGTTATTCTTTTTATCATTAATAAAGTGTTTGCATTAAGAGCAGCCAAAGATGAAGAGATGCAAGGATTGGATGTTCAAGAGTGTGGATTGGAAGCTTATCCCGAATTTAAAAGGGCATTTTAGAATTTTATAACTTTTCACAAAGTTTAAAATTAGGAATTTAAAGAAATTTTGATAGAATTAACCAATGAAAAAAAAGGATTAGAATTGAAAAAGATTGAAGCAATTATTAAACCATTTAAACTTGAAGATGTTAAAGATGCTTTAACGGAAGCTGGCATTACAGGGATGACCGTTTCAGACGTAAAAGGTTATGGACGACAACAAGGACACAGTGAATTGTACCGAGGAGCTGAGTATGTTGTAGATTTTTTACCTAAAATCAAAATTGAGCTTATCGTGGATGAAAGAAGTGTGGATGAAACCATACGAATTATCACAGAAGCAGCACGTACGGGTAAAATTGGTGATGGAAAAATATTTGTAACTTCGGTTCAAAAAGTGGTACGTATTAGAACAGGAGAAGAAGATGAGGAAGCAATTTAGTGTCTAAACTTATCACGCTTCAAACACCATTGGATATGCATCTTCACTTAAGAGACGCACAGATGCTTCAGTTGGTAGCTCCCTTGACTGCAAAGACGTTCAGTGGAGCGTTGGTTATGCCAAATTTGGTTCCTCCTGTTACAACAAAAGAGGCACTTTTGGCATATAAACAACGTATTTGTAATGCAGCAGGTGATGAAAAATTTGAGCCTTATATGACACTTTTTTTTCAACACTATTCGTATGATTTTTTAAAAGAAGTTAAAGAACATATTATTGGAATTAAACTCTACCCGGCAGGAATTACTACCAATTCAGAAACCGGTGTTTCCTCTTTAGACAGTGAGACGTTACGACCTACTCTTGAAGCCATGAGTGAATTGGGTATTCCTTTATGTGTGCATGGCGAAACCAATGGGTTTGTGATGGACAGAGAAAAAGAGTTCATGCCCATTTACGCAAGTTTAGCAGAAGCCTTTCCAAAACTTAAAATCATTATGGAGCATATTACAACCAAAGCGGCAGTAGATTTATTGGATAAATACGACAATTTATTTGCCACCATCACCGTACAGCATTTACTCATTACGTTAGATGATGTCGCAGGAGGAATGCTTAAGCCCCATCTGTTTTGTAAGCCTATTGCCAAACGATATGAAGACAGAAGTGCTTTACAAAAAGTGGCATTAAGTGCCCATCCTAAAGTGATGTTTGGCAGTGATTCAGCTCCTCATCCCAAACATAAAAAAGAGTCTTGTGGGTGTGCAGCGGGCGTATTTACGGCTCCTATTGCTTTGCAAATCTTGGCACAATTTTTTGATAAATATAAAAGTCTTGAGAATCTACAAGCTTTTATCAGCGATAATGCCCTTAACATTTATGGCATTACCCCTCCTAAAAAAGAGGTTACTTTAATACAAAAAGAGTTTATTGTACCTCAAAGTTATGATAATTTTGGAGAAACAGTTGTTCCCATGTATGCAGGTGAAACAATTACATGGAGTATTGTTGAGTAAATGATACGCAGTGAATAGTAAGTAACGAAATTACTACTTACTGCTTACGTATTAATATTTATTTCTCTCTTCAAGAAGTTTTTTCACGGTTTCATTTTGTTGTTTTTGGTATTCAACTCTTTCTTGTCGCATACTTCTTAAAATCTCAAGGGTTTCTTGTTTTTCATGGTCAATATTGGATTTGATTTGTACGGCTTTTCTGCTGTTTGAAACTCCACAAACAGAAAGAAACTTCTCTTTGTTGTTAATATACAGTTTCGCCGTAGGCGAAGTGGCATTTTTGTTAAAAACAATGACATCTTCTTCTTTTAAATTTAAAATATCAAATACGTTGAGTTCCGTTTCTGCCATAACGGCTTCAATATGCATTTTTGCTCCTGAAATCAGCGTTGTAATATCTTTTTTCTTACTCATTTTTTTATTACGACCTTCAGCAAAAATCTTTTCAACAATTTTATTTAAAAGCATCTCAATGTATGAAATGGGGTAACAAATCGATAAGAATCCCGAGTCTTCATCAATGGTAATTTCCAAAACGACCAACAATACAATTTCGTGATCAGAGATAACTTGAATGGCATTGGCATTGGTGTCTCGCGATTCAATTTTAAAGTTGATTCGAGTAATTTCATTCCAAGATTTTTGCATGTGTGTGACCAAAACTTTATAGAAATGTTCAAAAATTTCAACTTCAATTTCGGTCAGTTCTCGATCTAAATTATCACTGGCAGCAATGGCACCACTGCCTAAAAGTTCAGCAATGATTTTATGAGAAATCCCAGGATTACACTCTGCTACAATTCTTCCATCTAACGGACGTAAAGAGAGTGTAATAAGTGAAGTCAGCTGTGGAATGGATAAAATAAATTCTCCGTAAGTCATTTGTTCAATGGAGTAAAGTTTAATGTCCACAATTTTTCGAAGCATCGCAGATAAATCGGTAATTAAATCTCGCAACATTTTATCGTGCAGTGTTGAGAAGGCTTTAAATTGTTCATTGGAAATTCGATTGGGTTTTTTAAAATCATAAATCGAATAGTTTTTCTCTTTTGAAACAATTTTTTCTTCTTGCTCTCCATCGATATCTTCACCTTGTTCGGCGATATCCAGTAGGGCATCAATTTCGTCTTGACTTAAAAATTCTGCCATATTAACCTCTTATTTCCATTTCAACATCAATTGCACCCAAATCTCGCAACATTTTTATGGCATCAATGATATCCGTAATAGGAAGCTTCATTACTTTCATTGCCCGCATCAAATCAGAAATAGTAGGCTCTTTTTTGGTATTGACTAAAGCATTATCCAAATTGACCACAACGGGTTTTTGATCGATTTTGGCATCATCGCCAATATCTCGACCTTGGTTAATAGCAGGGTCATTCCATTGGTTCTCATCCAATGAACTTTGTTTGATACGAATGGTAAAAGCATCTTTTGTAATGGTAACAGGCTTAATCACAACATCACCTCCTACAATGATAGTCTCTTTGGTCGTATCAATAATAATTTTTTGTTTAAAAGAGGAATCTATTTCAATATTTTGAATAATGGCTAAAAATTTTACAATCGACATATTTTCTGGTTTACTCGCAATAATCGTTCGTGTATCAATGGCTTGAGCTGTATTTTGACCAAATTCTTGATTGATTTTGGTCTCAATCAAATCCGCATTTTTGGCATCGGCTTTGTATAAACTCAGTGTAATATCTTTCTCTTCTTGCAATGAAAAATCCAATTCATTTTCAATGATAGCACCGTTATAAATCAAACCGGTGGTTTTGTTTTCTTGTGACAAAATAGTTCCTTGTGCCAAGGCATATACGTTGCCATCCACTCCTTTGAGTTGTGTTAAAAGAAGTTCCCCTTGGTCAATGGATTTAGCATCACCAATGGCAGAAACTTTGACTTCTATTTTATCCCCTTGACGTGCAAAAGCAGGAAGTTCAGCTGTGACCATAACAGCCGCAATATTTTTTGAATTGATTGAAGACGTAGGAATCTTAATGTACGAGTTTCGTAACAAGTTTTGTAAACTTTGCATAGTAAATTTACTTTTATCTCCTGTTCCTGCTAGTCCGACAACTAAACCATATCCAATGAGTTGGTTTTTTCGTATTCCAACGACCGATGAGATGTCTTTGATGGTTTGTGCATACAAAGAGGAGATAAATAAAAGTAATAAGACGATATATTTCAATGCAAAACCTCATTTGTGTTAATTGGGTTAATTTTATCTAAAATTTTATAAAATGTAGGTATAATGACCGTAAAAATAATTTAAGGTTATCTGTGACTATATATATTTATGGCAGTAAAAGTTTTAAAAATAACATCCAAGAAGTTTTAGAACATGCTAATATGAAGTTTAGACTCAGCGATGAAGACAGCATAGTAGAACTCAGTGCGTTACGTCAGCTTAAAGAGGCGATAGAAGAAGACCCTAAAAATATATTTTTGATTGACGACGAAAAAATTATTAAAAAGAACTCTTTAAACGATAAGATAAAATTTTTAAAACCTAAAGATGGGATAGAAGAAGAGTTCCTAAAAGAGCATGGTATAGGGGATTTGAGTGTGGATGATATTCATGATATAGCCACTCATATCATTAAAAAACTTGAAAAAGCCCATGAGTTAAAAGAGAGCTTAAAAGAGGAGTATGTTCAAAAGCAAGACAGTGATATTGCGCTAAAAAACAGTGAATATGCTTTTGTGCATACTCCTTTAAAAGAAGAGAAACAAGAAGAGAAAACAGATCAAATAAAAGTGGAATCTGAAGAAGAATTGAGTAATAGTATTTCATTGTATGACCACGACGAGGATGATGACTTTGATATAGATGATGTCATTGATTTTGATGATGAAGAAGAGCAAACAAAGAATCAAGCAACAGAAGAAGAAACACCTGAAATAACTTCGGTTAATGAAAGCGATAATGAAATAAATTTGCAAGAAGAAGATTTTGGTTTAACAGTTGAAAAAATTGAGCAAAAAGGGGAAAACAGTATGTCAGATGAATTTTCTGAGTTGGACAGTTTAAATGAAGATGAACTTTTAGAGGCATTAAATGGCTCAAGTACAAAAAATAGCAGTAAAACAACGAATCAAAGTACTAAAAAAACAGGTGCAGAAGTTGAGTTAAATAGTAATAGTATCCATGAAATTTCATCGTTAATTACACAGTTGCTAAATAATAAAACTTTGGAGATAACCATTAAAATTAAAGAGTAGCGGCAATGGATTTATTGGCAATTGCTGAAAATACAGTCAGAATAATTTTAATTTTGGGATTACCTTCGTTATTGGTCAGTATGGTTATTGGGTTACTCATTAGTATTTTTCAAGCAGTAACTCAAGTCAGTGATGCTTCTTTAACGTTTGTACCTAAAATGATTATTGTGTCAATATTTATTCTTATTGCTTTGCCATGGATGGGCGAAAATGTTCATACCTATACCAAAGAGTTATGGGATTTAATCTTAGTATTTGGAGATTAGTTATGATTAAAAAATTACTTAACTTAAAAAAAATGCAAACCGACCAAAAAATACTCGAACGCACAAAAATGCAAAATCGAGTTGAAGAACTTGAAGCTGAAATTATGCTCACACAGCATCAAATGGCGACAACCAGTGTGAATAAACACGGAGCCATTTCGGATTTTGCTATTTTACAAATACACAAAAATACCATGAAAGCACATATTGTTAAACTCAATGTGATTAAAAATCGATTGATACAAAAAATAGATAAAGCCAATGAAGAGCTCAAAGAGTTACTTAAAGAGAGTGAACAGTTTAGTTATTTGGTACAAGAACAGAAAAAAATTGAGTTAAAAGAGCTTCTAAAACGTGAAGAAGAAGCAACAGCAGAATATATGCAAAGTAAATATGTTGCAAGTTAGGAGTAAAAACATGTACAAAATAATTATTTTATTGATGAGTTTTTTATATCTTCAAGCGGCACCTCAAGATGAAATGTCATACATTAAAGAAAAAAATGAAGTCATCGCACTGAAAGAAGAGTTGACTGTTTTTTACAATAAAAAAGAGAGTGAATATCAAAAAAACAAACAAGAGTTGGAACAATTACTGAAAAAAGTTGAAAAAGAGAAAAAAGAGATTGCGACACTTTACAAACAAAATGAGCTTATTTTAAAAGATATTCAAGGTGAAGTTGAGAGTAAAACCGCAAAAATTTATGATACAATGAAACCTAAAATTGCCGCAACCATTTTTAACCAGATGATGGATGAGGGAAAAATTGAAGATGTTTTTGATATAATCTTAAAGCTTAAAGAGAGAAATGTAACCGTTTTAATGAAGTTTTTGGATGTGGAACATGCCGCATTGATTACAGAAAAATTAAAAAACTATAAGAATATTAATAATTAAAGAGGGGATTTTATGGCAGATGAAGAAGTTGTAGTACAAGAACAAAAATCAGGAGGCAAAGGTGTTTTAATTGCACTGATTGCGTTAATTATTATTTTAATATTGGTTATTGCAGGAGGAGGATATTTCCTTTATCAAAACAGTATGAATGCCAATGCTCAAGCTGCAAATGTCAATGGGGCTAATGCAGTAGAAGAGAGAGTGTATAAAGATTCTTATAAAGTCCAAATTAATGATATGGTTCTTAATATTACCAATTCAAAAGGCAGAGAGAAGTTAATGAAACTCTCTTTTACTATTGATAGTATTGAAGATGATATTGAGCAGTTGATGGATGAAAACAAACCTGAAATTATTGATTTGGTGATTTCATTGATCAGTTCAAGAAATTCAGAAGAACTCTTAACCGTAGGAGGAAAAGAGTTACTTAAAGAAGAGTTAATTCAAGAAATTAACAATATTTTAAATCGAGCCATTGGAGATAACAGCAGTTATAAAAAAGACAATGTCAAAAATCTGTTTTTTACGGCTTTTGTCATTAAGTAAGGAGAAAATATGATAGTTGCAGTTAAACGAACCAATTATAAAAGAGTTGTTGTTAAACTGATTGCTTTTGCAGCGGTGATTTCGTTGTTTACTGCATATTATTTTCACTTAAGTGGTAAATTTCAAGAACAAGAACAACAAAAAACGCCTTTAGAAATCGAAAACCAACTCAAAGAAAAACGTGCTTTAGATATTGAAACCCTCATTTATGATGAAGCACAAATTGCAGTGGAGTTAATTTCTCAAGATAAAATTAGAACAGTTAAAGTCATTGGACGAAAACTCTATATCGCAACTGACCCAGATGCATCTTTGGATGCTCTTATGGTTCGATATGGAGTGATGGCATTAGTAAAAACCAGTGTGGAAGATATCAAAATAGCCATCGATTTAAAACAAATAGTAGAAAGCAAATATAATGTTCCAAACTCTTAAAATCCTCTTTTTCTTGGGCATAACGCTACTGTTTGTAGGGTGTGCCAAAGAAGAGTTAGATTTCCAACAACCAGCGATTCAAATTCCAAAAGAACAAGCCAAACCCATTACAAAAAAAGGGTCTTTATACTCCAGTCGAGGAGGATCTTTATTTGCGGATAAAAAAGATTTACAAATTGGTGATATTATTCAAGTGGTCATTAATGAAGAGTTACAAGCAGATACCAGTAATAAGCGAACCACTTCACGAAACACCAATGGAAGTTTTAATGGGGGAATTATTACTCCTAATGCAGCAAATACCAATCCCAGTGGCACAATCAGTAAATATGCAGAAAAATTTAACAGTGTCTTAGGGTTTGATGCTTCTATTGGCTCAGGATCATCCTTTACCGGTAAAGCAGAATCTGAAATTGATGAAACGTTTGAAACAACGGTTTCGGTTATTATTGAGCAAACCTATCAAAATGGAAACTATTTTATAAAAGGCTCAAAGCAGATGCTTATAGATGGTCAAAGTCAAGAGATTATATTAAGTGGAGTCATACGACCTTATGATATTTCACCCGAAAACAGTATTATGTCATCACAAATTGCTAATTTAAAGATTTTATATCGAAAAGACGGTGAAGAAAAGGACGCTTTACGGACTCCTTGGGGCATGAAAATTTTAAAAGCGTTATGGCCATTTTAAGATAAACTTAAGAATAAATAAATTTTATAAATAATTAAAAAATAATCAGTTTATTTATAAAAATTATTATATAATAGCATATTGGATTATTTTAATCTAACTTTCAGAAAAGGAGTATGAGATGCTTAATACCTTACATGTGGTAGAATCAGGACTGATTGGCGCAAGAGTTGGTGCTCAAACATCAACAAATAATACTGCAAATGAAAATGTTGCTGGTTATGTTAAAAGAACCACACAAATTAATGAAGCAGCTCAAACCGATTCGCGATTGACAGGGCGAGGCGTCTCAATTGGAGATACGATTCGAAATACCAATGATTTTATTTATAAAAATTATGTGGGCGAAACAACTTCTTTGTCGTATTATGAAGAACTCTCTACTATGCTGGGTTCAATTGAAAATATGTTTCAAGAGACAGATGACAGTGGGTTTTCTAAAGATTTAGATGCCTATTTCCAAAGTTTAGAGAATTTAAAAAGTAATCCACAAAATGTAACGTATCAAGAAGATTTAAAAACCAGAGCATCAATTATTGTGGACGATATGAAAACTTTATACACTTCATTAAACAATGAAGAGGCAAAATTAAAATCGGATTTAAAAGCAGATGTTCGAGATATCAATCGTATTGTACAAAATATTGCCAATATCAATGAACATCTTGGAAAATCAAATACGCCTCAATTAACTCTTTTAGATAAACGTGACGCTCTTGAAAAAGAGTTGGCTTCATTAGTAGATATTACGGTTTCAAAGGATTTTGGAGATTATCAATTAAAAATTGGTAATGTAACGGCTGTACGAAATGATAACGTGAGAGAGTTTAGTTATGGTGAAGCCAATACCGCTCAAATTGATCGCTTTGTTACTGCCGATATTCCTTTAAATCCCAGTGGAGCTAATCCCAATGATAAATTGGTGTATGAAATTAATAATTTATTTTCCGTTGAAGTAAAATATGGTGAAACGGTTGATGGTAATGTCGTTGATGAGACCAATATTTTGGATGCAGTGGTCTATAAAATTAATAATGATCCCGATATTAGCAATTTAGTAACTGCTACAATTAATGCCAGTGGTAATTTGGAAATTGTTTCCAATAAAGCAGGAATGAATGGCGAATTTGATTCAGCGTTAAAACATTTTACGGATACAAACAGTAATAATGCCTATGAAGTTGCGTTAATCAATAAAAGTGAGAGACAAAGTGTTGAAGCCAAAAGTGAAAGTTTTATTAAAAGTTATGATGAAAAAATAACATTGAGTAATGGCAGTGCTTTGGCAAAAATTGAAAACTTAGACAGTAGCTCTTCTCATAATATTATTCAAAACTTCAAAGATAGTTTAGATACTTTTGCTGCAACACTTGCAGATATGAGCAAACAATATATTGTTAAAAATGATGGAAATTTTGTTTACGGAGAAAAAGCGAGTATCAACAGTGGTGAATCGTACAATAATGGCGTGACATTAGGCTTATTTACGGGTTCAAGTGTGAAAACATTGCAGTTTAACAATCAAGCAGTTAATCAAATGGAACAAAAAGATTATGATTATCTGGCCTCTTTTTCTCATAAAATTGATATTTTATTCAAAGAAGATGGTCAGCAAAACATTAATAATAATTATGAAGAACTTGCGGCTGATGGGACGATTGGAACAAGCTTCTCAAAATTTTTCCAATCTTTTCAAATTGATATTGCCAACTTTAAAGCCAACAATGACTTTGCGTATGATACACAACAAACAGTGACGCAATCGTTAAAAAACAGTTATGATAAAATGGTTAAAGTTGACCCCGATGAAGAGATGCTTAATCTGATGAAGTTCCAAGCGGCGTATGAAGCCAATGCAAAGTTAGCTACGGTGTTACAAGATATGATCAGTACCACGCTTAATATGGTTAGTCGATAACCTTAAACTATTTTTAAGAAATGTAATGTCAAAATGTGGAATAAAATTATAAAGGAGTAAAAGATGCTAAACAGTTTAAACATTGCCCAAACGGGATTAAACACATCAAAAGTCTCTCTTGAAAATGTTACAAACAACATAGCAAATGAAAATACTCCTGGGTATAAAAAACGTGTTGTTGAGGTCAGTGAAATTGGGCATATTCAAGAAAATAGCACAGGAAGAGGAAGTGCTGTTGGCGATATATTAAGAGCCACGAGTGACTATTTGTACAGTAATTTAATGAATGAAGGTACAAAAGAAGCCTATTATAATGAACTTTCATCTTTGTTGGGACATGTGGAATCAATTTTCCAAGAAACCGATAAAGCGGGCTTATCTAAAACCATTGATAACTATTTTAAAGCAGTTGATGATTTAAATTCCAATCGAGAAGATGCAGTTTTTATCAACAATTATATTACACAAGCCAATAATTTGGTCAATGATTTAAAGAAAATGTATGCTGCCATTGAAAATGCCGAAGCCAATACGTTAGAAAGTGTGAAACTTGATGCAATTGAGGTCAATAATATTTTATTGGAGATTGCGTCAATCAATAAAGAAATTGGTAATCAGTCAATACCTACTAATGATTTGCTTGACAGACGTGACTTATTGGAAAAACAGTTGGCAAAATATGTTGATATTGAGGTCAATAAAGGGGAACCTTATGAGCTTAATATTGGAGGGCAACGCGCAGTTTGGCATGATAATGTTCGAACTTTTTCTATAGGAGAAGAGTTTGTTGCTCAAAAAAATAAATATGTAGCTGATGATGGAACTACCAGTTCTTTAAGTTCAGGTGTCGGTGTGATGGATGCCGATGATAAATTTGTATTTACCCTTAATAATGTTGGAACCATTGAATTAAAATTTGGAGATTATGTTAAAGATTCGCAAGGGAATAACTTGGATATTAATGGGGACAGTATTGTTGATGCAAATGATATGATTGATAATACCAATTATGTCCGAGCATTAAGTGTTGCGATTAACAATGACCCTTATATGAACAAACTTGTGACGGCATATAATGGAGATTACACTAAAGACATTGATGGCAATATTATTACCCCTGATTTAACTCTTGAACGTTATTTGGTATTAGAAGCAAAAACAGCGGGAATGGACGGTAAATTTGAAAGTACTTTAGAGTTTCAACGAGGTGGTGCGGCTACTGGCTTAGAAGAGAATATTTCGTTTGAGAAAAACAGTTATCAAAGCAAAGAAGCCTCTGATGAAGTCTATTTGCAATCCATTGACCAAAAAACCCAATTAAGCAGTGGTATTATTCAAGCAAAATTAGAGAATTTGACCACTAATTCAAACAGTAATCGATATCAAGAGTATAAAGATTTGCTGAATAGTTTTGCATTTACGTTAACGGATATACATGCCTCGTATGCTGTTTCAACAGATGATGGCAGTTATATTTATGGGCAAGATGCGTTTGATAATGTGGGAACCAATCTTCAAAATGAGAAAAAAATGAATCTGTTCTCAGGCAGTGATGTTAAGAGTTTACAATTTAATTCATTGGCAGTGAATGATTTGACACAAAATGATTTGGACTATTTGGTTACATTTCAACATAAAAATAATTTTTCATTTGAGAATGGTGTTCAAAATCCTGATTCAAACAATGCCATGTCTTTTTCAAAATATTTTCAAGAGGGATTGGTCAAAATTTCAGAAGATAAAGAGAACAATGATTTTTTACTTGATTCTCAAAAAAGTATAACACAATCTTTAAGCAATAATTATGATGAGATTGTTAAAGTGGATAAAGACCAAGAGATGTTAAATTTAGTTAAATTTCAAGCAGCCTATGAAGCCAGTGCTAAAATCATTACGATTGTAGATCAACTGCTTCAAACTTTGCTTGGTATAAAGCGATAAAAGGAGTCTATTATGGCTGAAGGAATATTAGGACTAGGAAGTTCAGGATCAACGGGTTTAAATATGGAATTGATTGAAAAATTAAAAAGTGCTGAGAGAAAAGCACAAGTAGAACCGATTGAGACACGAATTACAGATTGGGATACAGAAGTAGAGCAGTTTAGTGAAATTGAAGCCAAAATCAATGAGTTACTAGAAGCATCAAAAAAATTTGACCTTTTTAGTACTGATGCCAATGCTTTTGAGCAAGTCTATGCAACCACTTCTGGGACAGCAGTTTCTTTTGATGCCACTGATACCAGTAATTTAAAACCAGGAACGGTTAGTGTGACCGTTTCTCAATTGGCACAAAAAGATGTCTATATGTCGGATATTATTGCCGATAAAAGTGCCACTATGGGAGCAGGAACCATTGATATTGAAGTAGGAGGAGAGACGTTAAGTTTTAATACCAGTGGTAAAACCTATTCGGCATTGGCAGCAGAAATGAATACCTACTCAAAACTTGATGTTGCTCTAGAAAAAGTAAGTGACAGTGAATATCGAATGATTATTAAAAGTGCTGAAAGTGGTTTGGATAATGCTTTAACTATTACTCAAACGGGGGCAGTAAATCTGGGATTAGGAGATTCATATACCAGTGAAGCTAATACGTTTGTTGGTACGGATTTAATCGCATTGGGTGAAGAGATTGCATTTACAGATGGCACCAATTCATTTTCTTACACCAGCGATGGGTCAAAAACCTATCAGCAACTTATTGATGATATTAACTCTGATGTCAATCTGGCAGGCAATGTTACCGCAACATTGGTTGATGGCAAAATTTCAATTGCAACAAATAATGGAGCAACATTGGAAGTAACAAGCGATACGATGTTAGGGCTTAAAAATGACAGTCAAACGCAAACAGCTCAAAATATGTTGGCCAATGTGGATGGAATTGATTATAACTTGTCAACCAATAAAATTATTATGCAAAGTGGATTAACGATTGCAGCACTGGAATTGGGTAGTGCGTCTGTTGGAATACAAAGAGATACCGCAGGAATCGAAACAGCGTTTTCTGAATTAATTTCAACCTACAATGACATGGTAGATTTGGTTACGGATTATACGATTAGTGCAGATTCTAAAATAGAAGATAAAGCAACTATTCGTTCGATATTAGGGCAACTTAAAGATATTATTTTTGGTAGCACATACGGTGAAGGCAACGATAAAAGCTTATTTAATTATGGTGTGGATTTAGATAAAAGTGGATATCTCTCATTGGATTCTGCAAAGTTCAATCAAGCCATAGCTGAGGATTTTACTGGACTTAAATCAATTTTAGTTGGTGCGGCAGAAGATAAAGGTATTGGAACGCGGTTAAAAGAGTATATTGATGAGTTAGATAGTTTTGGTGGATTGTTGACTTCATATGGAGATAATATGACAACCAAACGAACAGCACTGGAAACTGAAAAAGAGAAAGCCATTGAGTTTTTAGACAATAAATACAGTCAAATGGCAGCCCAATTTGCAGCCTATACAGGAATTATCAGTCAGTTTGAAAATGCTTTTAGTGGGCTGAAAATGATGATTGCACAATCAACGGCAGGTAACTAATAGATACCTTTAAGCTTTTATATAATATACTTATTGTTCACTTAACAATAAGTATATTATGGAGTAAATTGAATGGGTCTTGAAGTATATAATCAACAAAATGCGATTAGTGATGATCCGTATGTCCTCATATTAAAACTGTATGAAGGATTACTAAAATTCCTATCACTTGTAAGAATCTCTATTCAAGAGGGTGATATTGAGTCTAAATTTAAATACATTAATAAATCCATTGCAATTTTTGATGAATTAAGAAATGTTCTTGATTTTGATGGAGGAGAAGTGTCATATTATTTAGATGGCTTGTATCTTTATCAAATAGAAACCCTTTTTGCTGCTGGAATTGACAACAATGTTAATTCAGTCAATCAAGTTATCAAAGTAGTACAAGGACTCATTGAAGCATGGAAAGAAGAAACAGGTCTTTAGAAGCTTTTGAACGGTTAAAATATATTGACTCTTTAGATGAAGAACAAAGAGCCAAAGCACTTCAACATTGGGTTGAAAAATATCTCTCTGCAGACAATAAACTTGAATTTGATTTAGAGTTTAAAGATTTAAAATTTTTATTGGAACTTTTCTATAAAAATCTTGACTTTATCAAACAATTTAATGCCAACTTGCAAAAACAAATGGCAGAAACTCAAAAAATGAAAGCATTTTTAAAAAACAGTTAATGCTTGAATTTATCCATTGTATTTTTTAATACGTTTAAATTAAACTTCTCTTTAAACAAATAAGCACGAATTTTTTTAGGCAATTCATAGACACGGCATAACTCTTTAAAGGGTTTATCCATGGTGCTTGTAATATAAGGAGATAAATAAATGTATTCATATGACAGCGCAATGGCAAAAGTTCCTATCACACACTCTTTTTGTTTTAGAATCTCTTTACGTTGAGCATGACTTAAAAGATAACCTCTTTGCTTTAATGCCAAATCAATGACTCGAATATTGAGATTGTCATCGTGAAGATTTTTGAATATTTCCAGTTCTTTATGTTTAAATAAAGGCGTTTGTGCAATATCTAATGACGTTAAATCATTGTGTAAATAGGCAAATGACTTTTGAACACCTGATTCAAATTTGTCCATAAACTTGGTGCAAAATTCTTCTCTGAAATAGTTTCGCATAAAAGAAGTGTCTTCATTGCTTTCATCATAAAAATATTTAATTTGACGTTCATTTAAATAGGTTTCAAGGGTTGATTTAGAAATATTAAGTAAAGGTCGAAGAATCGTGTAGTTTGATTTTTCCAGTTTTTCATTTAAACCCAATAATTCGCTTAATCCCGCGCCACGAGAAAGTTGCATAAAAAACCATTCCAGTTTGTCATTGAGTTGATGGGCGGTTAAAAGTGTTTCATACTCATACTCATCGATGAGTTCTTCAAAAAATTCATAACGTGCTTGACGAGCTGTGTATTCAAAATTTGAAGAAGCGAGTTGTACGTCATGAATAAAGCATTGCTTTTTGTATTTTAACGCCAAACTTAACGCATAAACAACTTCTTGTTTGGATTGTTTTCTTGTATTATAGTTTACAATTGCAATGTCAAAAGGGATATTTTGTTCTAGCAGAAGAAAAAACAATGCTGTTGAATCAACACCGCCTGAAAAAGCGAGAAGATTCTTTTTTGTTTTAACTTTTAAGGTAAGCATTTAGTTTAAAATGGTGGCCAAAAGTTTGTCACCCGCAAGTTCAGTAACTTTTGCTTTATAAATTACACCAAACTGAATTTCACCTTCTAATTCATTGTCATTGATGTAAATTTCTCCATCAATTTCAGGAGCCCACATTAAGTTTTTTGCACTTAAAAGATATTCGTGTTCATTGCTTGGTCCATCAACAACCACATCTATGGTTTTTCCAATCTCTTTTTTAAGGGCTTCTAAACTCATTTTTTCGATGATTTTACCTAAAACTTTGGCTCGCTTATCGATGGTTTTGGTATCGATTTTATCCAAACTTTCATACGCACTTGTGCCTTCTTCATCGGAATAAGAAAAGACATTGGCTCGGTCAAACCCGTATGTTTTTACATAGTCGCACAGCTCATCAAACTCTTCTTGAGTTTCCCCTGGATGTCCCACGATAAAAGTGGTTCGTACAAATGAATTGGGAGTATTTTTCATATGCTCCATTAACTCTTTGAGTTGCTCTACGCCTTTTCCTCGTTTCATGGTTTTTAACATGCTAGCTGAAATGTGTTGAAGTGGCATATCAAAGTAGTTATGAAAGATTTTTGATGCAGCAATTTTATCAATCAAGGTGTGTGTTGTGGTTGAAGGGTAAAGATATAAAATTCGAGCACTTTTAACCCCGTCAATAGCCTCAATAGCCTCAATAAGCCGTTCTAATCCATTATTGATGTTTTGGTCTTTTAAATAAGAAGAGGAGTCTTGTGAGACAAAAGAGAAATCAAAATATCCTTTTGCAACTAAAGCTTTGACCTCTTTAACCAATGATTCAAGCGTTCGTGAGAAAAGTTTTCCTTTAAATGAAGGAATCGCACAAAATGAACACGTTTGATTGCACCCTTCACTGAGCTTTATATAAGCATGATAGTTTGAACCTGTAATAACCCGTTCATTGATTTCTGTTTGCAAAAAGACTTCATTGGTAAAATTACTTCGTTTTTCATTGACTAAAACATCAATTTTATCATAGTCACCTACACCTGTAAAAATATCGACTTCTACAAGCTCTTTTTGCAATTCTTCTTTGTATCGTTCACTTAAACATCCAGCCATAACTAAAACAGAGTTCTCTTTTCGAGAGCTATCTAAATCCAATACCGTGTTGATACTCTCTTGTTTTGCACTGTCAATAAAACCACAGGTGTTTACGATGATTACATCGGCATTGTTAGCATCATTGGTCAGCGTATATTCGCTTAATTTGCCAAGCATAACCTCAGAATCGACTAAGTTTTTCGTACATCCTAAAGAGACTAAATGTAGGGTTTTTTGTGGGTTTTTTGTCGTAAATTTCATTTTTATATCCAAATATTGTCAATGAGTCTTGTTGACCCAACTTTTACAGCGATTAAAATAATGCTGTTTCCTAAAATAATCGTATCAATTTCTTGAAACTCTCTGTTGACAAACGCAATGTATTCTATGTCTAAATTTTTCATAATATTTTGCATTTGTATTTTTAATGTTTGGCAATCAAGCATTTTTGCCCCAATGTGTTCTGCGGCACTTCTAAGCGATTTTGAAATGGCTAATGCCTCTTTTCTTTGCTCTTCACTTAAATAAACATTTCGACTGCTCAAAGCCAAACCATCACTTTCTCGTACGATATCACAAGCAATGACCGTAATGGGTAAAAAAAAGTTTCTGACCATTTGTTGTATCAAGACCAATTGCTGGGCATCTTTTTTTCCAAAGTAGGCGTTGCTTGGACGCACTAAATTAAACAATTTAAGCACGACTTGTAATACTCCATCAAAATGTCCGGGTCGGCGTTCGCCTTCAAGGGTATAACTTTTAAGATTGGGTGCTTTAACCAGCACTTCGTCATTTGAGTACATCGTAGGAGTTTGTGGCATAAAAAGATAATCCACTTTACACAACTCGCAAATCTTTGAATCGGACTCAATTTTTTTTGGGTATTTCTCTAAATCTTCCCCTTTTAAAAATTGAGTGGGATTGACAAAAACAGAGACAATAACAATATCATTTTCATTTCTGGCTTGTTTTATCAATGCAATATGACCATTATGTAAAGCTCCCATAGTAGGAACAAATCCAATAGAGCCACTTAGCGTACGTCTTATGGCTTGCATCTCTTCAACAGTATGTACGATTTTCACTTAGTTTCCTTAAAAACGTAAAGTATTAAAGTTTTTCCCAAACAGTTTTGTTGGGGGTATCCATCAAACTAATCCCCATTTGGGTCAGTTCTTCTCTTATTGCATCGGCTTTTTGAAACTCTTTTTCTTTTTTTGCTTCATTTCTTGATGCAATTAATGTTTCAATTTTTTCAATCGTTTCTTGACTCATACCCAATTGGAAATAGTTAAACGCATCTTCTAACCCAATGCCTAAAATATCATTGATAAATTCAATATTGGCAACCAGTTCTTTTTTTAGATTTTTATTTTTGGGATCTTTGTCTAAAAGGTCATTGGCATTTGAAATCATTTCATCAACCAAGGCAATGGCTTTTGCACTGTTTAAATCGTCATTTAAAGCCTCTAATACATTGGCTTGAAAGGTTTTGTTCGGTGTTCCTTTTTCCATACCATAAACTCTTTTTTTCACGCGGTAAAGCTTATCCAAACGTTTTTTAGAAGCAATTAAGTCCTCTTCATTGAAGTTAAAATCGTTTCGGTAATGAGCCGTTAAAAGATAAAAGCGTATGACTTCTCCGCAATACTCTTTTAAAATATCTTTTAAGAAGAAAGAGTTTCCTAAAGATTTACTCATTTTTTCACCATTGACGTTGACAAAACCGTTATGTATCCAATATTTTGCCAGATTTTTACCCGTAGCACATCGTGTTTGTGCCGCTTCATTTTCATGGTGCGGGAAGAGTAAATCAGCACCACCGCCATGAATATCGATTTCATATTCATTGGAATCGTTTGAAGATAAATGTTTATGAATCATCGCACTGCACTCAATATGCCATCCGGGTCGCCCCTTTCCAAATGAAGCATCAAATGAAATGGTTTCATCTTTTTTGATTTTCCAAAGAGCAAAATCTTTTTGATTACGTTTTTGAGTGTTTTCTTCTACTCGAGATTGATTAAGGGTATCATCTAAACGATGACTTAAGCTTCCATAACTGGTATCTTTAGACGTATCAAAATAGACACCATCTTCAATAATATATGCACAATCATCTTTTAATAAAGTCTCAATCATCTCTTTCATGGCATCTAAATTTTCGGTGGCTTTGGGTTCATAGGTATTGGGTAAAACATTTAAAGATTGCATATCGTTTTTATATTCATTGATATAAAAAGAGGTGATTTCTTCAAGTGTTTTGCCTGTTTGAGCCATTTTATTAATGATTTTATCATCAATATCTGTAAAGTTTTTGGTCATAATGACATTGTAGCCATTGGCTTTAAGAACACGGTGCAATAAATCAAAAGCAACGGCACTTCTGGCATGACCTAAGTGTGAATCGTCATAGACGGTTGGGCCACAGACATAGACTTTTACACGTGTTTCATTTAAAGGAACAAAAGCCTCTTTTGTTTTTTTTACTGAATCATAAAAAACGAGTGTTTTCATTATTTAAACAGTGCCTCTAGTGATGTGGTATCGGTAATTTTTTCTTCAGGTGCTGCACTGTTTTCAGTGTTGTTTGAAACAGATGTTGCTCCACCTACTTCATTTAACTCAATGGTGCATTTTGTCAACATAGACGCCAATCGTATATTTAATCCTGCTTTTCCGATGGCTTTTGATTTTTGGTCACTTGAAATGGTTACAATGGCTTTGTCTTTTTCATCATGTTTTTTGGCTTTTTCAATGACCACACTGTTGATAATGGCAGGTGATAATGCTCTTGAAACAAACACTTCAGGAATAGCAGAATATTCAACACAATCGATACTCTCTCCATGAAGTTGACGACTGACTGCTGCAATTCGCACCCCTTTAACTCCTACAACTGAACCAATGGCGTCAATCGAATTGTCAATTGAAGTTAACGCAATTTTTGCTCTGCTTCCTGGGATTCTGGCACTGGCTTCAATGCTAACACGTTCATCTTTAAGTTCAGGCACTTCCAGTTTTAATAATGCTTCTAAAAATTTTGGAGACGTTCTTGAAAGCTCAATAATTAACCCCAAAGATTTATCAATATTAACGGCTTTGACAACTGCTTTTAAGTTATCACCCACTTTAAAGCTTTCCCCTTTAATTCGATTTTTTCGAGGTAACATTCCTTTGACTTCACCGATTTCAACAAAGGTATTTTCACTTCGATCTATTCGTGTTACGCTTCCATTGATGATTTTTCCAATTTTATCTTGGTATTTGCCCATAAGTGTTTGTTCTAAATATCGTTGCAGTTTGTATTCAAAGTTGCTGTTTAAAATGGTTGCGGCATTTCTTCCCATATTTTCAAACTCAAGTTCATATTCCATAAAATCGCCAATTTCTAAATCGGGGTCAATTTCACACGCTTCGGTGATGGTAATAAAGTTTTCTTTATTAATTAAGTTATTGTATTCATCTGTTTCAAGACCGCTGAGTCGTTTGTCATCATCTTGTACGACTTCAATTTTTTGAAACAGCTTTAATTGTTTGTTTTTTCTGTCAATTTCTGCATCAAATGTGAGAGATTCATCCACCATTTTTTTAGCGGTAATAATTAACGCCTCTTTTAAAGCTTCTTCAACTTCGGTGATTTTTAATCCCTTTTCATATGCAATTGAATCCAAAATATCAATTATTTTATCCATGTATTAGCCCTTAATTTTTAACATTGAATTGTAAAAATGATTTTCAATGTGATTGTAGATAGATATTATATCTAAAATTACTTTTATCTCTCTTTATACAATTTAAAGTCATTTTTAGATAAAATCTTTGACTTATCTTACAAAATAAAAGGGTTAATACAATGGAAGTATTATTAGCAAGAAAAGAGTTGAATGAAAAACCAAAAAAAGTTCAAGTTTCTAAATTGATTGATGAATTAAAAGAGAGCGGAGAAAAAATATTTTACTTCGACAAAGAGAATTCACATAAAGATATGATGGCATTAGTTGATGCTTTTGAAGCCGAAGGATTTAATGTCTATTTCAGAGAAATTCGTTATGGACTCGCAGACGATGAGTATATGTATGAGGTACATTCGCTTTAAGAAGTAGGATTTAAATATTAATGCAACACACTAACGAATCAAAAAAACTGTTTATAGAAACCTTGGGTTGTCAAATGAATGACAACGACTCAGCGCACATAGTCGCTGAGTTAAATAAACACAAAAACTATACCACTACACAAAATATTGAAGAGGCCGATTTAATTATTATTAACACCTGTTCTGTGCGAGAAAAACCCGTGCAAAAACTTTTTTCAGAAATAGGGCAATTTAACGTGAAGAAAAAAGAGGGAGCAAAAATAGGTGTTTGTGGGTGTACGGCAAGTCACTTGGGAAAAGATATTATCAAAAGAGCGCCTTATGTGGATTTTGTTTTAGGGGCTCGAAATATTTCAAAAATTTCAACCATTGTTGAACAAAAAGGGGCAGTTGAAATCGATATTAACAACGATGACAGCAACTATGATTTTGCACGAGCAGAAACCTCGATGTATAAAACGTCAGTCAATATTTCAATTGGGTGCGATAAAGAGTGTACATATTGTATTGTGCCTGCAACAAGAGGCGATGAAATTTCAATTCCCCCTGAAATGATTATAGAACAAATTACAAAAGATGTTAAAAGAGGCGCTGTTGAGGTGATGCTTTTAGGGCAAAATGTCAACTCCTACGGACGACGATTCAGTGATGGCAGATCTAAAACTACATTTACTCAACTGCTTCACGATATTTCAAAAATCCAAGGGTTAGAGCGTATTCGTTTTACTTCTCCTCATCCTTTGCATATGGATGATGCTTTTATTGAAGAGTTTGCGCAAAATCCTAAAATCTCAAAATGTATTCATATGCCGCTTCAAAGTGGTTCAACGTCTGTTTTAAAAGCCATGAAACGAGGATATACCAAAGAGTGGTTTTTAAACCGAGCATTAAAAATTCGAAAAATGGTTCCTGATGTGCGTATTACAACGGATATTATAGTGGCTTTTCCAGGCGAAACTCAAGAAGATTTTAATGATACAATTGATGTGATTAACCAAGTGAAATTTGACCAAATTTTTAATTTTAAATATTCACCCAGACCTAATACCGCTGCACTTGAACTTAAAGAGTTGGAAATTCCTGATGAAACGGGAAGCAAACGTTTAATAGAAGTCATTGAATTGCATAAACTTCACCAAAGTGAACTTATGCGTTCAAATGTGGGAAAAACGATGAAAGTGTTATTTGAAAACTTAAAGCCTAATGGAGAAGTTTCGGGATTTACGGATAACTATTGTCAAGTGTTTGTTAAAGGAAGTGACGAGCTTTTAGGGAAAATTGTAGAGGTTAAAATCACCGATGCAACACGAACAACTCTTAAAGGTGAAGTGGTATAACGGTTATGAAAGAATGGTTTAAAAAAACTCTTTTACCTTATTTATTGCAATTATTTGTGCGGTTTATTTATATGACCAATAAAAAGCACTATCACTATCCAGAATCTGTTGATGAAAACATGCCTTTAATCGTTTCAATGTGGCATGGTGATTTATTAATGCAACCATTAAATTACAGACATTTTAGAAAAAATGGGCGTATAAAAGTAATTGTCAGTGAGCATAGAGATGGTGAATTAATTAAAAAAATTGTACAATATCTCGGAGTTGGGGGCATTGATGGTTCAAGTTCAAAAGGTGGATTAAAAGCCTTAATGAATGCAATTAAAGAGATAAAAGAGGGCAATGATGTTGCCATTACTCCCGATGGTCCACGAGGCCCAAGATTTAGTATTGCCAATGGCATTGTTGCAATCGCACAAAAAACTCATTGTAAGATTGTGGCACTCAACAGCAAACCCACAAAATATTGGCAGTTTAACTCTTGGGATAAATTTATTGTGCCTAAACCCTTTGGTACGATTCACTTTTATGTGAGTGAGCCTTTTGAAATTGAGAATTTAGAACAAGACGATGCAAAAAATTTAATTAAAGAGAAGTTGCTTCAAAATGCAATGAAATAATCGAGGGAATATGTTTAGTAAGAGTTCTTTGTATGTTAGTATTATACGGTATTATAATCAACTTAAACTTGATTATAAACAGTTGCTTAATGACGATATTATCAAAGCTGAACAATCTTCTTTTTTAGTTCATGGTAATGTTTTACCTCAAGATGTTGTTTACAAGTTAAAGATCTTAGAACAGAATGAACCTCAAACCTTTATTTCAACATTGTGTGACAGTTTTGAACAAAAATTGGTGTTAAAATCAGATTTAGCCAACACCGATACTAACGTTGTAGTCAGCTTAAACAGTGAATATAATATTGCATTGGATAAAAGTACTTTATTTGAAACCAAATATTTTTTTGAAGCTTCAGGCATTGATTTTATTTATTCACCGTTTCATATTTTAAACTTACATTGTGAACAAAATCCCAGTGCCAGTACCTTAAACGGTTTGATTTTAAACAACTCTTTATACATTTTAATTTTAAATGAAAGCAATCAAATTGTTTATTCCAGTATTGAAGCACTCACTTCCTTTGAAGAGATACAAAAATCCAATTTTTATGACAATGAAATTTTTGGGCAAAAACTGTTTGATGAAATTTATTACTTTGAAATTGAAAATATCATCAGTTCAGTACTTGAGAAATTTTATGAAACTAAAGAGAAGCTTTTTATCGATAAAGTAACTATTTTACATATGATTAAACAGCTCAATGACGAACAAATCAATCGATTGCATAAAGAGCTTTTAATTGAGGTGAACTATCATCCTATTTCAGTTGATGACTATATGTATGAGTTGGCAAAACAACCTGTAAAAAGCCAACGAAGTTTTATTCCACCTCGAAAAAAAGAGAAAAGTAAGTTTGTTTTATTTTCTTTGTTGTCTTTGACGTTAATGATTACTTTTAGTGCCTTTTATTTTTATAACTATATAACCACCAAAAAACAAACGGTGCAAGACCAAATTGCTTTAGAAAAAAGTCAACTTCAAAAGAAACAAGAAATTGAAGCAAAAGAGGCACTTAAACCAAAACTTCCCAATCATATGAGTAAAAATCAAAAGATACATAACCGAGTATTGAGTCTTTTTGAACTTATTCCTTACAGTGTTGTTATTGAAGAGTTGAAACTGGAATTAAATGCGTCAACACTGAAGGTTCATCTTTTAGAAGACGATATTTATATTAAAGAGATGCAACCGAAACTTTTAAAAGCGTATACCTTTTCTTCGATTGAATTTGAGCAAAGCGATGCCAAAGCAGCGTTAAAAGCAACCATTAATAACAGCGAATATCTGGAGCAAAAAACAACAACACAAGAGGTTTTACCTTTATATATTCAAAATGGATTTTTGCCTAAACTTCGGGTTGAGGAGATTATTGATTCCCTTTTAGATGAAAAAGCAGTGTATGTATTTAAATCGGATTTTAAATCGGATATTACAACGTATAATTATGAAGTGGTTACAATCTACAAAGAACCCAAAGAGTTTTTTGCTTTTATTGAAAAACTCAATGAACAAAAATATTCAATGAATGTTTCCTATCCCGTAATAATGAAAAAGACAGAACACGGAATTGAAACCGCGTTTACGTTGCAATTTCATCAAAACCATTGATAAAAGTGAAAAGTAACGAGTAACAAGTGACGAGTAAAAAAAAGAGCATAACGTAACTTGTCACTCGTTACTTTTCACCACTCACTTAATAACTCTTAAGCTCGTTATAAACAGAATCTCTCTCAACGGGGGTAAATCCTGAATTTTGTATGACTTGTACAAATTGTTCTAGGGGCATTCCGTTGGCACTGTTAGCTCCTGCAGCACTTTGGATGGATTCTTTTTGAATGGTACCGTCTAAGTCATTGGCACCAAACTCTTGCGCTAAGAGTGCCAGTTTGATACTTGATGTGACCCAGTACGCTTTTAAGTTAGGGATATTGTCTAAAACAATTCGTGAAATGGCAAAGGTTTTTAAAATCTCTTGCCCCGTTGGATACTCAGTTACTTTTAAAAAGTTATTCTCTTTTTGATACACCAACGGAATAAAGGCATTAAATCCTTGTGTTTCATCTTGTAAAGTACGCAATCTCATCATATGATCAATTCTGTTTTCTCTGCTTTCAATATGTCCAAACAGCATGGTAGCATTGCTTTGTTTTCCTGCTTTATGCCAAAGTTTATGAATATCCAGCCATTGTTGAGAAGAGACTTTCCCTCCACAAATCTTTTTACGTACTTTTTCATCAAAAATTTCTGCACCACCACCGGGCATAGAATCCACACCACACTCAAGCATTTTTTGGATTATTTCTTCATAACTTAAGTTATATTCCGTACTTAGAAAATGAATTTCTGCAGCGGTTAAGGCTTTGATATGAAGTTGAGGATAAGCTTGTTTGATTTTTCTAAAAACATCTAAATACCACTCTAAGCCTGTATTGGGATTGTGTGCAGATACAATATGCACCTCTTTAATCTCTTTTTTTAGTGCTTCTTCTACTGCTTCTAAAATTTCTTCATGTGTCATGGTGTAAGGGTTGGGATTTTTTCTGCTCGAACTGTAGGCACAAAATTGACAAACATCTTTACAGATGTTCGTAGGATTAATATGGCGATTGATATTAAAATAGGTTTTATTGCCAAACTTTTCGTATCGTATTTTGTTGGCAAATTTTCCTAAAGTAAACAAATCCAAATCATAAAGTTGTAAGGCTTCTTCATAGGTGAGTCGTTCTTGATTCTCTAGTTTGTCAATAATCATTTGCACTCTAAATCCTTACTGTACTCTTTTTTATAATTATATAATACAAATCCTCGACACTCTTTTTGTAAGGTTAAATCAGTAAATTCCAAAGAGTAAAGAGTTCCTTTTTTCTTTACTTCCATGTCTTCAACTTTATGGGTTTTAAATATGATAATATTATCTATATTGGTATGACCTAATGTGGATAAGATTTCTCTTAGTTTCTCTTCTTTGAGTTTGGTGCTAATGCCATAAAAGGCAATTCCTACAAAAATGGTAAGCACAATAGCAATAATATGCTTTCTTGGGATTTTTCTTACTTCAATAGTTTGGTTCATTATATTAACTCTTTTAGGGGTTTAAATTTTTTTTCTTCTAAGTCGTAGTATTCTATGGTACCGGTTTCAATGGTATAGTACCAACCATGTATTTTGAGTGTTTTATTGTCAATACGCTCTTTAACAGCAGGGTATGAAAAGAGATTTTCAACTTGATAAAGAATGGAGTTTCTCTCTGTTTGACGATAGAGTTCTTCTTTGTTATTGGGATCAGTAATCGTCTTTAGGGTAAACTCTTTGGCTCTTTCTCCCAATTCCAACCATTTTTTGACATGAACTAAAGAAGTGTCGTTGGGAATATCATCGTACAAACTTTTGCATGCACCACAATGAGAGTGTCCGCATACAATAATATCTTTGACTTCTAACACAGAAACCGCATATTCAATGGCGGCTGCACTTCCATGAAAATCGTTATCGGCTTTAAAAGGAGGAATAAAATTGCCCACATTGCGTAAAATGAACATATCTCCTGGTTTGGTATCAAGCATTAAATCAGGAGTGACACGGCTGTCACTGCATCCTATAAACAAGACTTCGGGTTTTTGCCCTATGTCAACGGAACGCTTTAAATCTTTTTCAAAATAAGGAAAATAAAGACTTCTGAATTTTTCATTGCCTTTGATGAGTTGTTTTATTCTGTGCATGGTTAACCTCTGTGTTGGTATAAATATTTTGATAGATTAATCAAGTCATGCTCTGCAATATCGGTTTTTGCAATGACTCTAATTATAGCTTTTTTAACTGTGGGTTGTCTTATAGCACCCACAGCAAAACCTAGGGTTTTCAAATTTTTTTGGATTTCTAAAACACTTTGATTATCGCCTACAGTAATAGGAATAATCAGACTTTGGGATGGGATATGCAAATGCTCTTTGATAATCTGCAGATTTTTTTGTATTTTTGTTTTGAACTCTTTTTTATGGGCTAAAATAAAGTTAAGTGACTCATGACCAAGGGCTGTATCAAAGAGTGATAACGCGGTGGTATAAATAATGGCTTTGGCTTTATTAAGTAAAAAATCAATAATTTCAAAAGATGCCAAGATATAAGCACCGTAACTGCCATACGCTTTTCCCAATGTACCCATTTTGATGTGATTATGTTTTGGGACGATATTATAATAATCAAAAACTCCCAAAAGGTTCTCTCCAATAACGCCACTGCTGTGAGCTTCATCAACAATTAAAAGAGCATCGTATTTATCGGCTAAATCAAAAATCTCTTTTGAAGCGATATCTCCATGCATGGAGTAAACTCCTTCAATGGCAATGATAATACGATGATATTTGTTTAAATCAAGTTGTTCTAAAAGGTGCTTTAAATCTTGGGCATCATTGTGTTTGAAAAAAAAGACTTGGCTTTTATTTAACAGGCGTGTTGCAACCATTCCACTGGCGTGATACTCTTCATCCATAAACAAAATATCTTTTTTGCGGACTAAGGCCTCAATGAGTGAAAGGTTGGCTAAAAAACCACTGCCAAGAACAATGCCCTCTTCAAAACCATTGGCTTGACATAAGGCTTTTTCAAACTCTTGATGAATAGAGGTGTACCCATTGACCAGTAAAGAGGATTTTGGAGCATGAAAAGAGTGTTTAGCAACCCTTTGGTAGGCATTATCAAACAAAATACGATTGGAAGCTAACCCCAAGTAGTCATTGGAAGCAGCATCGATGAGAAATTCATTGGAAATGGTTCTTTGACGGTAACGATTGGCTTTTTTTATGGCATTTATCTCTTTGTCGTACAAAAAAACTCCTAAGATTAATACAATATTATATCCAAATTATTATAAATTTTTTAAAAAGCTATTTTTTTGCTACAATGCTGTGTTACATTTACAGTGTTGATATACAAACTTCCATATTTTAAATCATATAGGTTTAGGTTAAATGAAATTTCTTGCTGCTTTTACGGCATAAGAAGCAGTTCAAGAATTCATTTAATTTTTCACACTCATTCGTTTTCTTCAACTCATATCCAGAGGATTTTTATGAATTTTTTAGATAAAAACAGCAATACCAATATTATTATTGCAGGAATTATTGCCCTTATTGTTGGTGTTGGTGTGGCTCGATTTGTTTTTACTTCATTGCTGCCTAGTATGCTTGAAGAGCAATTAACGCTTACTTTTGCCGGTGTTTTGGCTTCGGTGAATTTTGTAGGCTATTTAAGTGGGTCAATTTTTGCCATATTTATTAAAGATATGCAAAGCAAAGTTAAGTGGTTTCGTATAGGATTGGTATTAGCCATTTTAATGACATTGGTCTTAGCGACTACCACCCATGAAGTGATTTGGTTTATTTCTCGTATAATTGCAGGGTTTGCTGCTGCTATGGGCTTAGTAGTGGGTTCAGCTATTGTTATGAGTAAACTCAAATTTGAGGATAAAACCAAAGCCATGGGAATACATTTTAGTGGAATAGGCTTTTCAATTGCCGTTTGTGATATCGTAACTCGACTTGTCTTTGCCTATGAAGGTTCTTGGCAAGATACTTGGATGGTATTGACGCTTTTTGGAGCAGTAATTGCCCTGTATCCTTTGTATATTTTGGATTTTGATAAAACACAAACCTCTCATACGCAAAAGCATAAAATCGATAAATCCATTTTTTCTGTTTTTGTCATTGTATTAATTGCCGCTTATTTCACCGAAGGCGTAGGCTTTGTTATTCAAGGAACCTTTTTGCCGGATATTATCAACTCCATTGAAGGCTTAGAAGGCTTAGGTGAACTTACGTGGTTAATTGTTGGAATTTCAGGTATTTTTTCTTGTATCCTTTGGATGAGATTGGCCGCTTCGTTTGGGTATGTCAATATTATTATCATTGCCATGAGTATTCAAGCCGTGGGAGTGTTGATTCCTGCTGTAACGGCACATCCTTTTTTGAATATTTTATCCGGTGTATTTTACGGAGGAACCTTTGTTGGTTTAGTGGCATTGTTTATGAGTTTAGGTGGGAAATTAGCCGGTAATAATCCCGTGATTTTAATGGGTGCGTTAACAACAGCTTATGGAATAGGGCAAGTTATTGCTCCTTTGTATGCGGTGGTTTTAACCGATTGGTCGGGGAATTACAATTATGCTTTGTATGTTACTGCTGTGATTATTATAGGAGGAATCGCCTTATTATTTGGAGCAAAAAGAGTATTGAAAATTCACTATTAATGCCAAAGGTTCATAGGTATTATTGTATGCTTTTTTCAACTAAGAGATGAGCGACTTCTTGTTGTGCATGAACAAAGGTTTTGATGTTTAAATCTTTTAACTCTTTTCTTTCATCAATGGTGTCAATTTTAACCACCAAATTGGCATTGGCATCAAAAGCTAAAACGGCTTCGCAAATCAATCGTTTTTTACTGATATTATTAAGGGTTATAATAATACTTCGTGCTTCATCGGCTTTAAGCGATTCTAAAACAGGCAATTTATCTAAGTGTCCAAAATATGCCATATAACCCCGTTTTCGTGCAAGTAATACATGCCGTAAATCATCAGAAATAATGACAAATTGAATCTTTTTTTCTTCCAAAGAATTGGCAATAATTCGTCCCAATGTTGAGAAACCACAAATAATGATATGATTTTTTGCACTAATAGGAGTAATTTTATCCGATTCAAAAAACTCTACGACAAAGTATGAAGCCAATTTATAGATATTATTGACAATAAATGGAGTAATAATCATGGATAAAACCGTAACTAAAATTAAAAACTTGCTCAACTCTTCAGAGAGTAAGTTTTGGCTTGAGGCTAAAGCAAAAACAGCAAAAGAGAACTCGCCTATTTGACATAAAGCTAAAGAGGCTTTGATACTGTCACTTTTATTGGCTTTTCGTTTGATAATGAGATAGACAATCAAGGCTTTAATCAGCATGACACCTAAAAAAATCAGTAAAACGTAGTGCAAATTGCTCATTAAAAAAAGAATATCAATTTTAGTCCCTACATAAAAGAAAAATGCCCCCAATAACAAATCTTTATACGAAGCAATATCGGATTCAACTTTAACATGATAAGAGGTTTCCGCAATAATCATTCCTGCAATAAAAGCTCCTAAAGAGTAGGTAAATCCCATTTCATGTGCCAGTAATGAAGCCCCGATGACAATGGATAAAACTGAGCCTAAAAAAAGCTCTTCCAGCTTGGCTTGAGATGAAAATTGCAACAAGCCATTAACAATTTTTTTGCCAATGGTAAACATAAAAACAATGACAATTAAAGCACCAAGAAAGGTATTAAATACGACTTGGCTTAAACTTAATGTATCGTTGGATAAAAAGCTGATTAACAGTAAAATGGGAATAACGGCTAAATCTTGGAAGATTAAAATGGCCGTTGATTTTTCTCCATAAGGGGTATAGATATCTTTGGATTGTTTTAAATATGTCAGTACAATGGCGGTTGATGAGAGTGAAAACGCCAAAGCAATAATCAAAGATGAACTGATATCTATATGAAACATAAAATGAGAAATAAGAAAAATAATTGCTGCACTTAATCCCACTTGTAAAAAGCCATTAAGAAAAAGAATCTCTTTCATTTTTTTAAGTTTAGAAACGGACATTTCAAGCCCAATGGTAAACATTAAAAAAACGATTCCAAACTCAGCAATCAAATTTAACGCTTCTAAGTTGGTTTCTAAGTTAAAATCAAACAGAGTACTAATAATCGTCCCTGTCATAATATAACCAATAATATGAGAAACCGATAATTTTTTTAAAATAAGGTTCAACACCGTAGCAATGGCTAAAGAAATAAAGATAATAATTAAAATTGAATTCATACGATATTTTAGCAAAGATTGGGAAAATAAGAGCCTCTTTTTTGTATAGTTTGTATACAAATATGTTATTATTCTTTTTGTACTAAATTACCAAGGATTAAAATGCCACAAAAATTGAAATACTTTTTTTATTCGAGTAAGAGTCATGTGCTTTCTATTATCATCAAAGGATTATTTTGGCTCGCACCCATTGTTGCTGTTACATTAATCGTTCTATGGATTTACGATAACATCAGTTCCTTAACCTCTTTTTTGTTTAATTCCATTGGCTTTAATATTGAAAGCTCACCTTTTTTATGGACAATTTTTGGTGTTTTACTGTTGGGCGTTATTGCCTATATTGTAGGAATTTTTGTTGAAACACGTTTGGGTGATGTCATTGAAAAGGTTTACCGAAAAATCCCAGGTTATGCGACGATTAAAGAGTTAATTGATATTTTTAATACCTCTAAATCGGGTGAAAAGAAAGTTTTAGTTGTTCTTATTCGGGGGTTTGCACAAGAAGGGTATAACATTGGATTAATGTATTCAACCAAACAAAGTATTTTAAAAGATCATTATACCGTAACGCTTTCAATGACACCTATTCCCAATGGGGGTTATATGTTTGAAGTGCATAAAGATAAAATTTTTGTCATAGAAGAGGCTACGTTTGATACCAATTTACAGTATTTATTGTCTATGGGCGTAAAATCATTGGCAGAGATTCTAAAAATAGAACCCAAAAAACTTGATGAGTTTAGAACTTTAGAGAGTTTTTTACAAGAGACTAAAGCGTAATATTTTCCAAAAACTCAATGTGATTGTCTACCACAATTAAGGCATCAATCACATACGCTGTATTGAGTTTTTTGGTTTGGATATAGTATTCAACACTGCGTTTGAGTTTGGAGAGTTTTGAGGGACTTATATTATTAACTGCTGTTTCAAAATCTTGGGCAGATTTAACTTCACAAAAATGATAAACCTCCTCTTTGGAAGCAATAATATCTATCTCTCCCAGTTTTTTGGCATAGAAGTTTTGTTCAATAATTGTAAAGCCGTGTGAACGTAAAAATTCACACGATTTTTGTTCGGCGATATCCCCTTTAGACCGACTCAACTTCAACTTTCACAGATTTAAAACGTGCGGTCATAATCAGTTCATCACACTCATCTCCAAATAAAAAGTTGACTTTTGAAGCCGCGTGATGAAATGTGGTAAACAAAGTATTAGGTTTGATGGTTTTGACATATTTCACAGGCAATATACCACTTTCACCGTAAGGTGATTTTAAAATAATATGCTCACTTCCAATTCGTTCTTTATCTTCAATACTGGCTAATACAATATCTTTATCGTATTTGCTGTTGAGGTTTTCGCTTTGCACGGTTTGAGCTGCATTGTTATAATGAACAATGGTTCGCCCTGTGGTTAAATAGAACTCGTTTTTTGCAAATGTTTGTTTTTTGACCAGTTTTTCAATCTGTTCTCTTAATTGATATTGATGATAATAAAAAGTCCCTTTCCCGTCTTCGGTTCTAAATTGTTCCAAATGTAAAATAGGAGTATCCTCTTTAGCAATAGGCCATTGCATTCCTCGATTTCTATTTTTGGATAATTTATGATACGTTGCACCACTGTATCGTGTACCGACGGCTTCTTTGGCTTCATTCCAAACGTCTTCACTGTTTTCATAGACAAAGTTACCCGTGATTTTGTTTTCAATGTCTCGTAAAACTTCCCAGTCATCGGGCATATTGGCTTCAACAAGTGGCTGAGAAAGGTGAAGTCGTCGCATGGCATTGACATACACACCCACTTTTTCATAAGCTGATTTTACCCCAAATACAATGTCTGCTTTTTGGGTAATTTCATTCATAAACAGTTCATTTGAAATAATCACTTCTAAGTTTTTTAACGCATTATGCACTTTATTTTGATTGGGATGAATATGGGCAATATCTTCTCCCATGACGTACATGGCTTTAATTTTTCCTGCAATCATCTCATCAATAAGCTCTGGAGTCATAAGTCCAATTTCTTTGGGTGTTTTGTAATCGGGATCAAAGTAGGGTAAACAGCCTGTATCACAGGCACCTTGTACGTTGTTTTGACCACGCAATGGCATCAATCCCGCACCCGTTTTGCCAATATTTCCTGTCATCATGGCAAGATTAACAATAGCCATAACTGCATACGAACCATCTAAATGCTCCGTAATGCCCAATCCCCAAAAAAACATCGATTTTTTTGTGGCATATTCTCGTGCAACATGAGGAATTTGTTCCGATAGAATTTCATAACCTTCAATATTTTTCATATATTCTGGGTTAGCAAACTCATCATTTAAAATCGATTCTTTATAGGACTCAAACTCTTTACAGCGAGTATCAATAAACTCATTGTTGTATAACTTTTCACTTAAAATAACGTACGCCATCATATTTAAAACCAATAAATTGGCTTCATAAGGAATAACCATTTCATGCTGAGCAAATTTACCCAATTGGATTTGTCGTACATCAATGACACTTAAACTCGCCGTTTTATCTCGTGCTGCTTTGATGATTCGATTGGCAACTATGGGGTGAGCTTCGGTTGTATTTGAACCCATAACAATAATATTTTGGGTTTGAAAAATATCATCATAAGGATTCGTAGCGGCTCCTTCCCCAATGGCTGTTTTCATCCCTTTAAGACTGGGACTGTGACATACTCTGGCACAATTATCCACATGAGGAGACTCCATCGCAACACGTACAAATTTTTGGAACATGTAAGAGCTTTCACAAGAAGTTCTTGCCCCTCCCATTCCACAAAAAGCATGACGACCATATTTCTCTTTGATTTCCAAAAGTTTCCACGCGGCCAATGAGGTCGTAAATTCATACGGTGTTTCAAAATAGGTTTCATCAAACTCTTTAAGCGTTTTTGCCCGTGCCTTTAACTCTCGAGGCAGGGCTTCTAAATTGTTTTCAATAAAACTTTTTTTGACTCGACAATTTCGAATACGTGTAGGACTGTGAACAAAATCAAATCCACTTTTCCCTTTAATACAGAGTTTCCCTTGAGAAACATAGCCATCATTTTGAGCATAAATTTTTAAAATCTTATTGTCTTGAACTTGGGCTGTAATATCACATCCCACTCCACAATAGGTACAAACTGAGTTAATATCAGAAATCATACTCATCCGCCACCTACAAATTGTAGAAGTTCTAATTTATCGCTGTCATTAAGTCGGAAATTCGACCAGTCATCTTTTTTAACGATTTGCATATTAACAGCTGCTGCCATCACTTTGTCTTCTATTTGTAAAGCGGTAATCACACTTTGCAAAGAAGTTCCCTCGTCAAACTCTTTGGTTTCACCATTGATAATGAGTTGCATTTCTTTAACCTTGAGATTTATTTAATGTGTGATTTTATCAAAAATATCTTTATGTTAAATCAAAACAAAGAATTAATCAGGAGCACGAATAGTGTGTTATATGTGATAACTTTAAATACTTATAACTATGTGTATGAATAAACGTTGGTTCAAGTGTATTTTTGATTTAGCCTTGCGAGTTCATTTCTATTTCAATACATTATATGTTGTTGGTTCAATTATTTTGTTGGTAGTGCTCGTAATTAATATCTGATTTCAATACATTATATGTTGTTGGTTCAAGTTTTTGTATGCATATTTTCATCTTCAATACTCCAATTTCAATACATTATATGTTGTTGGTTCAATAAAGAATAACGACAACATCGACATTGCTAAAAAAGCATTTCAATACATTATATGTTGTTGGTTCAAATCTATGCTCACCCTTATCCTCAAAATATTATCTTATTTCAATACATTATATGTTGTTGGTTCAAATTGCTTTTACTCTGTCTTGTTGCACTGTTTTCTTCATTTCAATACATTATATGTTGTTGGTTCAAAATCTTATATTTGAATCGAGAAACACATGAAACTGTTGATTTCAATACATTATATGTTGTTGGTTCAATAGCTTTTCATATCAGGAAAAAGTCTTTCCATGTCAATTTCAATACATTATATGTTGTTGGTTCAAGATAGTTATACAATCTCTATTATTCAGATTTACTGATTTCAATACATTATATGTTGTTGGTTCAAAATGGTGAGATTACTGAAATTAGAGAGTTTATACAATTTCAATACATTATATGTTGTTGGTTCAATGGCTTGGGCTTCTCGTGGGACGATTGGATTGCCTATTTCAATACATTATATGTTGTTGGTTCAAGGGTCAATCCATTGAACGCCACACGGGTGGTTGTTGATTTCAATACATTATATGTTGTTGGTTCAATTATTGGCACTTAGTTTAAAAGCACAATCTTTGACTATTTCAATACATTATATGTTGTTGGTTCAACATCAACCACGAACATACCATTTACTAAGCTATGGATTTCAATACATTATATGTTGTTGGTTCAATTGGAAGTCCAGGTGAGGCGAACAAAGCAATACGATTTCAATACATTATATGTTGTTGGTTCAATATCGCTCGATAAAGACACAATTTACGTTTTAGCCAATTTCAATACATTATATGTTGTTGGTTCAAAAAAAGCGATTGAAAATAAAGACCTTAATTCTTTATTTCAATACATTATATGTTGTTGGTTCAAATAATATTCTTAAAGAATTAAACAAAGGTTGAATTAATTTCAATACATTATATGTTGTTGGTTCAACATAATATTCCATATTTTCTTCAAGTGTTTTTATCATTTCAATACATTATATGTTGTTGGTTCAAATTATGGCGGGTTATGTTGACAGTGCCAACAGGGCATTTCAATACATTATATGTTGTTGGTTCAAAAATTATTTCTTTTATATACTTCAAAACTTAGTTCATTTCAATACATTATATGTTGTTGGTTCAATAGTCCTCTTATGTCAAGCGACAAGAAGTTTAGTCGATTTCAATACATTATATGTTGTTGGTTCAAATATTTTAAAGGGAATTCGTGTCGCATCATTAGAAAATTTCAATACATTATATGTTGTTGGTTCAAAATCAACTCTTGGGCAAAATCTCTCACCTTTTGCCAATTTCAATACATTATATGTTGTTGGTTCAACAATTACAGTAAAAAGATTTGCATAATCTACTCTATTTCAATACATTATATGTTGTTGGTTCAATCATTGCACAAATGGCTAACAGTTCATCAAACAATAATTTCAATACATTATATGTTGTTGGTTCAAACTAACAAAAATACGAATTTATCACAAAATTATCTATTTCAATACATTATATGTTGTTGGTTCAATCAACCTCGGGCTTTTTAATGTCTTTGACTCGTTGATTTCAATACATTATATGTTGTTGGTTCAAGATTTTGATGCGATGTATGGAAGCAATTTTAAAGGTATTTCAATACATTATATGTTGTTGGTTCAACTTTTGCTAAACCATTTAAGCCATTAGGAAATATAATTTCAATACATTATATGTTGTTGGTTCAATGCTAGTCAGAATTTTAAGCCCGTCATCGTTTGATTTCAATACATTATATGTTGTTGGTTCAAGACAAGAGCTTCATAATTTAATTTTGGTTTCTCAATTTCAATACATTATATGTTGTTGGTTCAAGCACTTCCCACGTTTGAAAAAACCGTGTCAATGTTTATTTCAATACATTATATGTTGTTGGTTCAAAAATCTATCATTACTTTATTGAACAACCTTGAATAATTTCAATACATTATATGTTGTTGGTTCAACAAAAACGCTATCAAAGTCAAAAACCATTCACCACGCATTTCAATACATTATATGTTGTTGGTTCAACTTCATCATTCCCTTTGTTTGCACAAACATCAGAATTTCAATACATTATATGTTGTTGGTTCAATAGATGAACTTTTTCCTCTTAATCACATATTATTATTTCAATACATTATATGTTGTTGGTTCAAGTTTTCTCTTCTTCTTAGAGCATCTTTAAACCCTATTTCAATACATTATATGTTGTTGGTTCAAATAACTCAAGATGGAAATGATGTTCTTGTTAGTAAATTTCAATACATTATATGTTGTTGGTTCAAAGTGGTGGTAAATCTTCAAATGCTCGTTTACTGGCATTTCAATGCATTATATGTTGTTGGTTCAAGTAAACTTTGGCGTTTGTCATATAGTCTAAAGCATATTTCAATACATTATATGTTGTTGGTTCAAAACGTAAAACAAACTTACTCTCTTTATTTTCACCTTATTTCAATACATTATATGTTGTTGGTTCAATGTGATAAAATGTTTTGAATCAATATGCTCTAAAATATTTCAATACATTATATGTTGTTGGTTCAAACACTCACTGTTTGTAAATCAGGCATTTCTTCTAGATTTCAATACATTATATGTTGTTGGTTCAAAAAGATGACCTTTATAAATCATATTGTTATTATTATTTCAATACATTATATGTTGTTGGTTCAATAATATGTTGCCCACCGTTGACCCTTTTATAAATGGATTTCAATACATTATATGTTGTTGGTTCAATTTGCGTGGAATCTTGGATATTTTTTATCTAAACTATTTCAATACATTATATGTTGTTGGTTCAACTGTCTTCATTGCCACCTGCAATTTTGTTTAAAAGATTTCAATACATTATATGTTGTTGGTTCAATTTTCATAGCATCGATGAGTGATTCTATTTCTGAATTTCAATACATTATATGTTGTTGGTTCAATAATCCGATTTGTTTATATGGCGGAGGGGGAACGTAATTTCAATACATTATATGTTGTTGGTTCAAGCTAGTCAGAATTTTAAGCCCGTCATCGTTTGATTTCAATACATTATATGTTGTTGGTTCAATCTAATCCGATTTGTTTATATGGCGGAGGGGGAACGTAATTTCAATACATTATATGTTGTTGGTTCAAGTCTTGGTCTTTTAAAAATTGAACAAATTCAACACTATTTCAATACATTATATGTTGTTGGTTCAATTCAATACAATCTCTTCTAAAATATCAGTTTTTAATTTCAATACATTATATGTTGTTGGTTCAATGAGTTTGATATTTAGAATAATATAAAGATATACATTTCAATACATTATATGTTGTTGGTTCAAAAAATCGCAAAAAATTACAAACAAAGGACTTACCAAATTTCAATACATTATATGTTGTTGGTTCAATGAGCATAGGATTTTTCATATTTAATCTTATCAAATTTCAATACATTATATGTTGTTGGTTCAAATATACAGATTTTACGATTTCTGTTTTTTCTTCTTATTTCAATACATTATATGTTGTTGGTTCAACTTTTGCTAAACCATTTAAGCCATTAGGAAATATAATTTCAATACATTATATGTTGTTGGTTCAACACAACAATTTGCCTCACTTTGTGTCGCCTGCATATTTCAATACATTATATGTTGTTGGTTCAAGAGCTTTGAGTTTTAAAAAGCCTTTTGCTTTAATTAATTTCAATACATTATATGTTGTTGGTTCAAATTTTTTCTTTAAACAGGATGGAAAGATAACTGAATTTCAATACATTATATGTTGTTGGTTCAAGCGTTCCAAAAAAGAATAAATAAGGTAGTTTAAAAATTTCAATACATTATATGTTGTTGGTTCAAATATGGCGAAGAAAGCCAAAAAAAGGTCACAAGCTAATTTCAATACATTATATGTTGTTGGTTCAAATTCTTTAAAAAATAAATTAACTGTAGAAATGAGCAAATTTCAATACATTATATGTTGTTGGTTCAATAATGGTGAGATTACAGAAATCAGAGAGTTTATACAATTTCAATACATTATATGTTGTTGGTTCAACCATTGTGTTGGGATGTGTTTCATATACTCAATGATTTCAATACATTATATGTTGTTGGTTCAAGTTAGAACTTTCATTTAGCCCAAAGTTTAACTTTATTTCAATACATTATATGTTGTTGGTTCAAGCTTGAACTCTTCTACATCTTCTTTTGTGACACCATTTCAATACATTATATGTTGTTGGTTCAATTGGACTGTTTTATATGATTTAGATAAACCATTATTATTTCAATACATTATATGTTGTTGGTTCAATGAACTCATTATCTCCTACCTTGAAATAGTTTAATATTTCAATACATTATATGTTGTTGGTTCAACTTATTTCGATATAGTATATCTTCTATGCTATCTTTATTTCAATACATTATATGTTGTTGGTTCAACATATCAACGGTTTTATTGTAGTTTTCCATTTCTTCATTTCAATACATTATATGTTGTTGGTTCAATGCTTGTTTTTGTTGTGGTATTGGATATTTATCGGGATTTCAATACATTATATGTTGTTGGTTCAATAACTACTTATGACCACGATGAAGCATTCTTTTATTGATTTCAATACATTATATGTTGTTGGTTCAATAAGAAAAAATCGGGCTTCTAAAATACTTGTTTAGCTAAAAATAGGACTTCAGAGCGATTTTTCCAATCATTTTAAGAATTTTAACAATAGGTTGTTAAATAACTTATAAAGTACCGTATTTTAGTACTTATAAGCTAAAATACCCATAAAAATAGTTGGAAAATTATATGAAAATAGATTCTTCCTTTTTTTGATTGGTTCCTAGAATTATTTCGTTGAAACTTTTAGCATTGGGGACTTTGACGATTGAGATAAAATCAAGCTCTTTATCGATGACTTTTTTAAGTTCATTTTCCAGTTTTATTTGATTTGAAGGGGTTATGCTTCCTCTGAAAATTGATTTTTGGTGATGTTTGAGATATTTTTTGCAGATTTTAAACACCTTAGCCACACGGTATTTTCCTGCATCACTAAACTCATCGGCTATATCATAAAATAAAAAAGCGTAGTTATAGTTAAAGGTATCTTTTCTCACATTTTATCCTTAAGTTTAAAAGGTACAAATTCTTTACCCTCAACGATATATTTGATGAGTTTATAACCCTCAAGTTTCAAGCAGTGTTTGTAGGTGGTTTTTCGTTTGAGTTTTGCGTGCATAAACGTTTCATTGATTCTTGTTTCAAAAGCATCTATAAATATTTTTTTACCCTCTTCATTTAAAAGTGCATAATTCAAACTCTTATCAAAGTGTTTCTCCACTTGCAGTTTTTTTCGCCTGACCAAATCAAAAATGGTTTTAAAAACAATCACAGGCTTAAAAGCCTCACTTATATCCAAACAAAGACTAAATCTTCCCTCTCGTGGAGAGTGTAAGAAGCTAATGGCTTGATTGAGATGAGTGGTATAAATCGCACTAATGGTTTTGGTATAAAGCAAAGTATTCCCAAAACTCACTAACGCATTCATAGGGTTATTGGGCGGGCGTTTCACACGCTTGTTCATCAAAAAATCTTCAGGCAAAAAGTGTTTGAAACTGTCATAAAACCTACTCCAAATTTGCCCTTCTATAAACATAATTTGTTCGATGGTAATATCTTTTTCTAAAAACTTTTTAGGTTCACTTTTGAGCCAATCAAGGGTTGGTTTTAATTCTTTTTTGTCATGTCGGTAGTAATGATAGAGCGTTTCATGAATATTTTCAGCGATTGCTTGCACGATTGCTTTGGCAATATTAAGGCGATTTTCCATATAACAAACCGCTTGCTTGATACTCAAATCCCCGCTTATGAGTTGTTCTTTTGGGTAAAAAGTGCCACTGTAATTACTATGATAATTAAACAAATGAAGCGTAATCCCAGCCTTGCTTATGAAATCCAAGAATTTAGTATTGAAACTCACTTCATTCATACAGTACAACTCTCTGGTATCTTGAATAGGAATATAAAAATTGCCTTTTTCATTTCTAAAAGCTATGGAATTATCTTTGCGTTTAAGTTCTCCCATGCTAAAGATATATCGTGTGTGATTTTTTGCCATTTTTACCTCTATGCTTTTTAAATAAAACAATACTCAAAATAAGCACATTTTTTGCACTTATTTTCAAACTTCGCTTTGGGTGGAATTTCTTGATTGATTAGATTTTCAATGTGTTCTAAAACTTTCAAAAGCTCTTTTTCATTGCTAGAAGTTAGCTCAATAAACTCCACTTTTTTATCGCCTCTTTTTTCAATGTATTCAATTTTCCCTTTTTTCTCCACACCTTTTTGTTTGAATTTGTAAAGATAAAGTAAAACTTGCCACTTCACCGCTTCTGGGTCGCTATCCGATTTTTTGACCTCCACCAAATAATCTCGCGTGATTTTATCTATCTTGATATTGTCGATACTTATCTCAGAGTGTTTATTTTTCTCTTCATTGATTTGGTGCAGAACTTTTCCAATTCGTACATCTTCTGAATTGTCCTCAAGATTGATACGGTTGGCGTGGAGCCACATTTGCGTTTTACAGTGGAAATAGTAGTTTATTAGAGTGCCTGTGATCATAGTCTTTATCTTTCATTTTATTGTTACTAAATCATTTATGTTAAACTGTCCGATTATTTCGGACAATACATTTATTTCATTTTCAACTGACTACAAATTGTAGCCAATTGTTTTTTTATTCCAAGGATTTTTCATTTTTTTCATAGAGTTTTCTTGTATTTTATAAAAACCTGCTATTTTTATCTTCGTTAAACTTTTCCCTATCAAATTTACCTTCATCTGTGATATATTTTAAATTTTTTATAAAATAGTATCCATACATTTCTTCTTCTCCAATATGTGGTCTTTGTTCCTCATAATATTTAAAAATATTAAAAGTGAAAAATTGCATAAGAGAATTTATTTTTGATTTTTCTATCTCTCTTTTTGTGAAACTCTCAATTTCATTCAAAGCGATAAATTCATCCCAAACTTTTTGTCCATCTAAGTATTTACCATTTAAAAATCTATTATCTAAATTTTTAAATTCATTTACTTTTTCATATTTATTTAGCTCAATTTGGAATGGAAAATAAAGCGTAAATTGTGAAGATTTAATTAATCTCATATTATCTTGAATTTTTTTATAGTTTAAATCTTTTACATCTTTTTTAAAATTCCCATAATTTGTTAGATGTCCATCTTCATATTTCAATCCCTTATCTTTTATAAGAGTTAAAACATTTTCATAATATTTCGCAAAATTTTTATTTACAAGTATTTTTTGATACTCTTTTTTTCGTAAATCAAATTCTAATCTATTATCATTTTTATAAACTTTATCAGCATCATCCATATTAAAAAAATAAACAGTAGGATCTATCTCACTTTTTTGGCAACTTCTATTTATTCTTCCCAAAAATTGTTCTTCACTGTCTAGCGTTGAAATATCTTTAAAACCTAAATCCATATCAATATCCACACCAGCTTCTATAACCTGAGTTGCAACTATTACAATTTCTTTATCATTAGTCTTATCAATTACATATTCTCTGAAAGCTTTATTATCATCTCCACTTAATTCATATAAATTTTTAACTCTTTTTTCTTTGAGGAATTTATAAAAATTTCTTGCGGTATCTTTTTTAATAAATTCAAATAATACTTTTTTATATTTTTTATTTTCTTTTTTAAAGACATCATATAATTTTTCAAAAGTGATTTTATTATCTAAATCAAGATATTTTATACTAACTCTATCTTTAAAATATTTATTTCCAAATATTTCATCTCTTTTTTGATTAGGAATCAATGAAACAAAATTGTCTTTTTTTTCAAGGAAGAAATCTAGTTTTGGTAAAGTTGCTGACATTATTATGATTTTTATATTAAGAAGTGATGCAAATTTCTCAAAAAATTGAGTCATATACCACCAAAGATTATTGTTATAACTTTGTATTTCATCAATTATTATCACACTATTTGCCAATTGCCACAATGGAAAATTATCATCTTTTGTTGTTCCAAATAATATATCAAAAAATTTTACATGTGTTGTAAAGATAATTTGTTCATTAAAAAAGAGTCTATTTAAATAGGATTTATCATAATTAGTTTCTTCTTTTTCATTCTCATCATCACTTATTTCTTTTATAGGTGTTACAGAATTTATAACTCCTATATCAAATTTATCTTTAAAAATCTTTTCAAATACTTTTTTTGTTTGTTCTACAAGTGTATTAAAAGGAAATATATAAAAAATCTTATTTAAATCTTCATTTGTATTAAGAAGTTTTGATGCAAGTGATATAGAAGTTAATGTTTTACCACTTCCTGTTGGTGCTTCGAGATAAAATATACTTTTATTGATATTTTTTGATAGTTCTTCTACCGCAGTTTTTGATATTTCATTTCGTAGTTTATTAATTCCTTTTGGTTCACCAAATGATTTTATGAAATCTGAACATAAATTTTCAAATAGCAACTTATCTTTTTTTTGAAAAATCCCAAAATTATCAAAAGATTTATCGGTCATATATGCAGTTGTTGCAAAATAATCACTTGAAATAACCAATGAAAAAAGAAGTTTATTTAAAATAAAAAAATCAAAATCATCTTTTGTGATATAGTCATCTATATCTTTTAAAATACATTTAAAATCATTATGTTTTTTTTTATTCTCTTTTTTGTCTTTTGGATATTCATTGATACTATCAAGTTTGCCATGATGTTTACTAATATGATAAGAAAAGTTATAAAGAATAAAGTTTAATCTATAAAAATCTACATTATTTTTTATCTCTTTATTAAAACGATTATGATAGTACTCTATAAATTTCAAAGCACCTATATGAGAATGTTTACTATCTCTCTCATCTTCACAATTATTAAATAAAGGATTTTTCATTTTAACTTTTTGAAAAATTGGATTTTTTTTACCTAAGTCATGTAAATAAATGGTATTTATAAACATTTCTTTTATAAGTTCAAAATTCTTTGAATCAATCTTTTTTATCAAAGAATCAATAACAAAATTTAGATTCTTACTCTCTACAATTCTTTTATAATATTCAAGTGTTAAATCTAAATGTTCTGTTAATTTTTCTGGTTCTTTATATACACAAGTATGAGCAAAATATCTTTCATCTATTCCAAAATCAGATAAAAGCATAATTTTTCTCATTGGCTGAATAAATGTTTAGATAATCCCCCTCAACAATATTATGATTTGTAAAAACTAAATTCTCATATTCATAAAAATGATACTTCTCATTTAATCCAATTGGAGCAATTTCTTTAAAAAAACAAGAGTTTTCTCCTCTAGGTTTTATTTTTGAAAGTTTTAAATTTTTTTCTATAAAAAGAGAATGTATTCTATCTTCTAGTATTGGACTTTCTAACTCAATACTTTTAACTTCTTTAATATCTGCAAAATGGTCATTTTTCCCAAGATAAGGAATAAATACAGCTTTGCCATTTTCTAAATAATCTTTGATTTTCCCATATTCAATACTTCCATCATCAAGAATCATAATTTGCCAAATAGGATTTTCAAGCCATTGTTCTCTAACTATCAAATTTCCACCTTCTTCTTGGGAAGCATATCCAACACCATTATTAAAAGTTTGTATTTTTTTACTAAAATATCCATTTGGTACTAATGGAATAATAGAAATTTTTAAATGCTGTAATTTCTCATAAAATTCAGGAAAGCTATTATTTAATGGCTTCTTATTTTTTTTATTTCTAATATTCTCATCATTTAATTGAGTATATCCACCCAATCCTATAACAGCACCAAATAATCCTAAAAGTGCAGGTTTATGAATATTGTTATAAGTAAAATAGGCAAATTGATTAACATCAGGTTTCCTAAAACAAGCAGTTTTACCACTTAATATGAAACTTATTGCTTTCATCTATTATATTTTCTCTTTTGTAAAAATATTAAATTTGTCATATTTTGAAATAACATTTAATTTAATAAATGGATTAAAATATATTTCCACTTTTGCTACTTTTCCTTCAATCATTTTTTCAATTTGTGATAAATCAATTTCTCTTTTTTGACTATTAAACTCTAAATAATTACTTAAATCAGGTAAGTAACACTCTTCATCTTTACACTCAATAAATAAAGCAAACTCATTTTCACAACCAAATTTACTATTTGTATTAAAAGCAGTTGCACTGGTAAGGGCTACTTTTTTAAACTCTTCATAATCATTTTGTGTATATCCATCAAAACCTTTTAACAAAAGTTTATATTCATCATAAGCTTTTGGATTAATACAAAAACCATAAAAATAGTGAGCTTCATCAACTGTAATTTTTGTTCCAAGTGTTGATTGCTTTGCATCATCTTTGGTAGAGTCTGCAAAAGGAGATAATATATCTTGAATCTCTACATTTGTATCATCAAATTTATTAAACCCTTGCCCAAATTGAACCGCCCCAGTGATAGAAATATTTTGTTTTTTTTCAGCAAAAGTTGCACCAAAATTTTTTACATCAATACAATTAAAAAGATTTGTCATCACTTCATTTGTTGTATCTTTTTCATCTAATTTTGAAAAAAGCTTCTCATATCTTTCACCTAATTGATTAGGAATAATCGCACCTTTTGATTCTTTAAAACTTTTTACAAATAAAACATTTTTCCCTTCACTTTCCCACATTTTTTTCATAGGATATTTAAGTGCTTTATCACTTCCATAAATTTCACCATTACTTGTAGATTTTGGACGACCTGTAAAATCTGCATTCCAATTTGCCATTTTTGCTTTTATTCCTATTATTCCGTAAACTCTGTTCATTTGTTTATCTCCTTAAATATGTTTTTTTAATTCATAGATTGCTACTTGGCAAAATTTATTCAAACTTGTAGTTGATGTTTCTAATTTATTAAGCTCGTTTTTTGCTTTTACTTTATCGAAATTATTTCTACTAAGAGTTGAAAGTATTGCATCTTTTATTTTTTTTCTTTCTTCTTGTAATCTCTTACAATTTAAATTCAAAACTTTGTTTATATCTTTCCTAATTTCTTTATCATCTAGTTTTTCATTTTTTTTATCAATTTCACTCTCTGGTTCTTTATAATAAATAACTCCACTTTTAGAAAATTTTATATTTTCCATTTGAATTTTACTCAAAGGATTAACATAAAGTTTAGCCCTTTTTGATTGGTATTTTGCTCTGCTTTTATCACAATGAAGTTCTTTACAAGAATTACCCAAACACACAGCTAACATATTATCATAGTTTGTATCTTCTTTTTTACCTATTTCTTGACCAATTTCATCTTTAAATTTTTGTCCAATTATATGTTCTATTGTAGAATTATTTTCGTCAATTTTTTGCATACAATATGCACAAATATATCCTTGCTCTTCAAGTAAATCTTTAAGAACTATATTTTTAACACAAATTCCTTTTTCATCATTTGAACACACATCACTTGTGTACGACCCATTATTTTTATGAATTCCAATTAATCTTTTATAACCTTTACCCGTATGCTTTTTAGTTATTAATCTCATAGTTATTCACCAAAAGTCATACTTATTAACATCTTAGCCTCAAGGATAATACTATCATTTTCTCCATAATCTTCTTTTAATTCATCAAAAAGTTTTTTAGATAGTTCATAGTTTTTTTCATCTTCTATAGCATAAAAAAGCCTATCAATTTTTTTCCTAAATTCATCAGGTCTATATAAAACTTCTCCCATAACATCAAAAAGTACAGAATTTATATCTCTTCCATGGGCTTTTAAATCTGATATTACATTGATATTGTTCTTCTCATCTATTTGAAGAATTCTTAAATACTCATTTTTTGCACTAGCAATAATATGAGGGGAATGTGTAGATAATATAATTTGACAATTATATTCTTCTGCAAACTTTTCATATAATTTTAAAATTTTACTTTGCCAACTTGGATGTAAAGAAAGTTCAGGTTCATCAATTAAAATAACCTTATCTCTAATATTCTGTATGAACAAATAAAATGCTTTTAAAAGTAGTGTTTTTTCTCCAGTTGATATTTTGTTCAATGGAAATTTGTCTCCATTTTTATTGGTAAATATAACTTTTTCATTTTTATCCAAAGAATCAAAAGAGATATTTATACTAAATTCATCAAAAATACTATTTATAAAATCTTTTATTTCTATGTAAGCCTCATGGGGAGTATTATTTTCTTCCCATACAACTTGTTTTAAATATTCAGTTATTATATTTTCAATTGGTTCAATATTGTGATGTGTATCTGTAGGAAGATATATAATGTTATTTTCAAAATATTCTTTGATAGGAGCTTCTTGTTCAACTAATCTTGAACCAATCTTGTACTCTTTCAAACTGCTTTCATAGTTCAATGTTTCAATTACAGTTTTATCTTCTTCTTCATCATATCTATCAAATTTAATAAAACTTTTATTATTACTTAAATTCTTTACAAAATCATTAATATACTCTAAAATGGTTGTTTTACCAGTTCCATTTATACCAGCCAATACAATAATAGGCAATGCTTTATTATCATTATCAAAACCTATGTTAAAATCTTTAAACATATTATAATTTTCAATATAAAGTTTTCTAATCTTTAATCCTTGCATATTTTCTAGGTCTGGAGTAATTGATTTATACCAATTGTTAATGTACTGATAAGTTGGAGTATTTTCATCTTCTGCACTTTGCAATGTTTTTCTTGGTTGAGGAAAATCTTTTCTATTTGAATCTGCAAACTCTAAAACTTCAATTTTTCTTCTTATCTGAAACCAATCAATTTGACTAAAATCATTATTCTTAATATCTTCTAATTCACCAATGATTTTTACTAAAGCTATTGGATTTGCACCATGCTTTATTAAGACAATGTCATTAAGTTGCATAGATTTAAAATCTTTGTAAGCTTGTTCTGAGTCAGTCAAGCCTAACCCGATTAAACTTTTTTTCTCCAACAACTCTTTTTCTCTATTCCAACTTAAATCATTAGGATGTAATTGCATATGCCAATAAGTCATATTTATTCCTCATTTTTTATATAAAAAATATTTTGAGATAATACTCCTACCAAAAAACTATCCATATTTTGTGAAAGTTTCTCAATCTTTTCATAAGCCATTATGATACTCATTGCATTGTTAAACTTCACATGATTTAAAGAAATTTTATGTTTATATTTAAAAAAAGTCAGTTCTATATCTTGCTTTAGTTTTTTAGAGTTATTCGCTCTTAAAAAAGGTTCTAACATATCGGCTGTTTTTTTCTCTTTTTCACTTTGTGATAACAAATATTTTACCACCTGTCCACAAAGATAAAAAAACTCCTCCAAATTTAGTTCTTTATAGTCACTTGTTTCCAGTTTCTCAATTAAATTTTTTTGCATTGCCTTAATATCCATAATCTCTTTCTCCTCTTTTTTTAAATAATAATTTTTTAGCGATAAATATAAATTCATACATTTTTTTGCACCAAGTTCCCGATTGTGTCGTATATGTTCTAAAACAAAATCTAAACCGTATTTGAAAATAATAGTCTTAAATGCTCTATCATCATACTTTTTAAAATAGTTTATCATAGCTTCTCGTGTGAGATAAATCAAATTTGCAAATGATTTATTGAGTTTGTTGTAAACTTCACCATAATAATTATTCATAAGTTGGTGATTGAAAATTATCTCATCAACCATCATTTCTAATTGACCTAAAGAATCAATCGTGTCATTTTCTATAATATTTTTATTTTCAAATGCACTTAAATAATTTTTATAATAAATAGACTCATCAAATTTATCTATTTTTGTAGGAATATAATCGTATTCCGTAATCAAACTTTTTTCTTTAAAATCTCTATTTATAAAAAACTCTTCACCCAGAGGCTTTTTATTTTGATATTTTTGATATTTCAACCAGTCAAAAAACTTTTTTGTCATAATTGCTTCATCTTTTTTTATCAAAAAAGGAGCTTCTTTTTTTCGTGATTTATGTTCCAAAAAAGGCTTTTTAGAATTTAATCCCATATTTGAATCACTCAATCCAAAAGTAAATCCAGCAACATCCTCGCTATATTTTATATCATTAAATATTTTTAAAGAATAATATATTTCACTCTCTTTTTGATATGTCTCAATATCTGCTTCAAAAAAAACTTTTATATAGTTTTTTACATCATTTTCTTGTGCTATTTGTACATATCTATCTATATTTTTCTCAATAAAATCTAAATGTTTCAAAATATTTTGTTTTCGATTTTCATCTTCAAATGTATCTTTAAACTCTTTTAATACCTTTTTTTCTTCTGGTTTTGTATATTTTGAAAAATCAATAAAACCTTCAAAATGTTTTTGTATATTTTTTCTATCAATTAATTTCTTTTCATCTTTACTTATGAAACTTTCAAGTTTTACAAAAAAAGAGAAATAATTTATACTATGAATTTTTTTATCAAAAAACATTTTATTGGCATTAAGCCACTCACTATAATAATCTTTTTGAGTCAAATCAAAATATTTATCTCTTCTTCGATTCTTATTTAAGTCAAGTAAACATAAATCTTTATCAGCAATTTTTTTATCTGCTTTATATATAAAAAATTCTTCTTGATTATTATCATTTACAATTACATACAAACCATCTTTCAATAAATAGTTATCTAATATAATTTTATCTTTAGATTCATCGTAAAGCTTTTTAAAAACTTCTAAAAGATCATAAATCATCTCATCCCCTTCCAAATCATAAACCCACCACCATAACTCACTTTTTCACCCAAACCAACGCCCAAACTTAAAAATGCCAGTTTTTGACTGATTTCATCTTCGTTGGGTACGATTCTAAATTTATTTCCTAAAAGTCTTACTTTTTTTTGTATCTCATTTTTTGTGGTGGTGAAGTATATCGATTGGGGTTTGTAATTTTTCACTACAAGCAGTTGGATGAAGTTTTGAGTTGGCTTCAATTTTTTACCAAAAAATGCTTCATATTTTTTGAGTAGGTTCTCTTGAAGTTGATTTTGTAACTCTATTATATCACCACTTCGTTCCAAAGTCCAAAAGAGTTGAGGGCTTTTTTTATCTTCTTTTTTCAGTGACATCACCACAGGGGTGGCACTGTAAAGTTCACTGATAAAAAAGGGTTTTAACTCTTTTTTATCAACTTGTACGATTTGTAAAAAAGGGTTGTTGATATTTGCACGAAGTAAATTGCTAAGCTCGTTGGCAAACTTTTCATCGATGGTTCTTAAAGTAAAACTGTAAGTATTACCTTTTTTATAGAGTTTATCTGGTTGTATGGGTAAAAAACCGCCAAAACAGTAGTGGTTAAACACATTTTTATTGTGTTTTTCTAGGTATTCATCTTTTTGACAGACAGAGTAATTGATAAATTTTGAGATGGAATCAAAACTCTCCTCAAAACTTATGTCGTGTTTTAAATATGCTAGGCATGTCAGTTCAAAAAATTTCATGATAATCCTTTTGTAATAGTGAAAAATTATAACGATTTAATGATTATATTTTTGTTATTTTTTGAGATATTTCTCCAAATGATTTTGGGAGATAAAACTTACAGTTCTTCTAATCTTCCAATTAATTCCTCAACATCTAAACTCATCTTTGAAAAAGCAAACCACTTTTTGCCCAAATCTTTGAGACTCGCTCCTATATGAAAAATCTCTTTTTTATCTAAAATTATAAATCTGTCATGTGAATTTCTAAAGGTTTTTAGAGTGATGTTATTATATTGCTTTTGGTATTTCTCATAGTCAAGTTTTAATTGCTTTGAAACAGTGTTAGTATATATCGTTACTTGTATATTTGGCATTTTACTCAATAAAGTTAAAACGGAGTCATCGATATAATTGTCGATTAAAATAATTTCACTCTTTGCAAGCTTCAGTAAATCATTGACAAAAGAGTAAGCATCATACACTTGCCCATCATAGAAAATCCCTTGGGTTGGTTTGAGAGTTTTATCTTCCAAAGCTTCAAAAAGCTTATCAAAATTTTCATCATAATGAATTAATCTATTTTCTATTCTTTCAAATCGTTCAAATATAGATATATTTTTTGAAATTAGTTTTCGCATTTCAATAAAAGCTCTAATGATTTTTACACTCATAGTAACAGCCATTTCACTTTTTAAAATGGCACTTAACATAGAGACACCTTGTTCTGTAAAAGCATAAGGTGATCTTCGTAAACCCATTCTAAGCGAATTGGAAGTCACAAATTGTGACCTCCAATTTTCAAATTCCTCTTTTGATAGCTGAAACATAAAATCACTTGGGAATCTTTTTATATTTCTTTTTACAGCTTGATTTAGGACTTTAGTTTCAACACCATAAAGCCAAGCTAAATCTTTATCTAGCATGACTTGAAGATTTCTGATTGTATAAATCTTATCTTTGATACTGTTTTCATCTATGATTAAATCATTCATCCGATTATCCTTGTGCCAAATTTAAAAAATTCTAACACAAAAATAAATTTGGATTAAAAAATATTGCATATTGTCATATTTTTGTTTTATTTATTTCATTTAGTAGTTGTTTTAAAAAACTGGGTCATGAGTTCCACGTAAGGAGTGAAATTTGGGAGAGTTGAATTCCTATTTTCTTGTGAAACCCATGAGCTAATTTTTATGTTTCTTCAAAGAGGAATTTCCTCTTTGAATTAAAATTTCATATTCATAGATACTAAAAATGAACGTGGTGTTCCTATTGTATTTCCTCCTGTATCCCAACCCAATGATTGATAATACTCTTTATCAAATAAGTTATACACATTAACTAATATATCAAGATTTTTATTGTATTGATATTTTGTATTAACTCCAACGGTATAATATCCACTTTGTTTAATTTGGTCGAAATCATTTGATTGAATCTTATTTTGTGCGTATAAATTTGCTCCAATTGTCCATTTATTTAATTCAGCAGGCAAATGATACGTTGTAGAGAGTTTAAATTGATGTTTAGGTAAAGTTAAATCAAAAATTTCTCCTACATTACTGCTATTTGAATCTTTCGTATATTCTGTTTTGACATAAGTATATCCTGTTACTAATTGCCAATTCTCAGTAATTGCTCCACTAATTTCTGTTTCAAATCCTTTACTTTCAACTTCTCCGGAAGCTCTTTTACAAAATCCCCAAGTGCTTCCAGGGCAAGGATTTGGTCCATCTAAATCATCAGTTGCTCTATTTTGTTGTTTGATTAAAAATATTGTAAATTGAAATATTTGTAAAATAGCATAAAATCCATAGCCTGTGGATTTGGAGTGAGAGACTAATTTATTCATAATTATTTGTGTTACAAGGAAACGAACACATAAATATAAATCCACAGCGCTATGAAGTTAAGTTTATAAGAGTGTTTATAAACTTAAGTATGGATTCCAAAATATCTGAAAATTTGATATTTTGTTTTGTTGTTTTGTTGTTAAATAATCAGTTTTTAGGAAAACTTAATATTTTGAAACCCATACTTAAATCTATAAAGGAAGATTTCTTCCTTTATATTTTTTAGAATTTATATTTTAAACTCAACATTCCATTAACTGGTTCACCATAAGCATATTCACTTCTTGAGTATCCAGAGTAATAAGTTTTATCAAATACATTATTGATATTTAACTTTCCAGTCAAATTTTTAGAAAAATCATATGAAGCCATCAAATCAACAGTTGCATAAGCATCTTGTGAAACTCTTTTAGCTCCTGAACCTATATAAGTATCACTTTTCCAGTTTACTCCTGCACCTACACTAAAGTCATTGATACTATATTTTGTAAAAATATTTATATTATTTCTTGGTGCTCTTGTATTAAATTTTTCTCCATTTGCTTCTTTTGCTTCAAAATGAGTAAATCCTGCACTTAAATCCCAATTATCAGTTAGCTTTCCACTTATTTCAATTTCAACTCCTTTTGAAGTTACACCATCTTTTGCTTCAGAAATAGGATTTCCTACTTGATTCTTTTGTCCCGTACCTTCAGCTACATTATCTTGTTCTATTCTAAATAAAGTTAATCCAGCATTTAGTTTTTTATCAAAATACTCTCCCTTTACTCCAAATTCATAGTTTTTCCCTAAAATTGGGTCTAATAATTTATTATCTTTATCTCTTGCATTTTGTGGTTTAAAAATATCTGTATAACTTGCATATGCTGAATGATTTTCATCTATATCATAAACTAAACCTACAAAAGGTGTAAATTCATTATCAAACTTATAATTTGACTTACCATTATATTTATTCCATGTTTCATCTTCATAATTAGTTAATCTTCCACCAAGAATAAGTTTTAAATCATCAACTATCTCAAATTTTCCATTAATATAAAAAGCTGTTTGTTTTATATCTATATCTTCATACTTTGGTTGAGGATTAGGAGTACCCATTAAAGGAACTCCACTTCCATTTTGAGTAAAGAAATTATCAATAGTATGTGCTGTACCATTAGTTTTAATATCCAAATCAATTTTTTGTCTATTGTATTGAAATCCTGCGATTATTTCATGTTCTCTACTTCCAAGTTTAAATGGTACTGAAGCATAAACATCTATATTATCTTCTTTTATGTCTTGTACATTATTTCCAAATTCTTGATATATTAATCCTGAACCATCTTTATTTAAACTTCCAGTCCAAACATCTATATATCCATATAAATTGTTATTATTTATGTCATTATGAGTATAAACTGCATTTAACAATATATCATTTGGTAAATACTGTTTAACATCTAAAAAATATGATTTCCGCTCCGTATCCCAATATGACCAATCAGATGAATAGTTTTTTGATCTATCAGAGTTTGTTTTTGTTCCATCACTATAAAAAGCTGGTAAATTTGAAGAATCTCCATCTAGTTTTTCTTTTTCATAACTTGCACCTACTGAAACTGTAGTAGTATCTGTAATATCTGCATCAACTACAGCATAAACTAAATCATTTTCATTATGTACTCTATCTTTAAAAGTATCTGTTTCTTTATGACTTGCTACTAATCTTCCTCTTATACTTCCATCATCATTTAATGGAGTTGAAATATCTGTTTTTAGTTTATATGTATCCCAAGTTCCAGCACTTGCATCTACACTACCTGTAAATTCTTTGCTATTTGCATGTTTTCTTATCATATTTATAGCACCAGCTGGATTTCCTGCACCTGATGTGAGTCCATTTGCTCCTTTTACTATTTCAACTCTATCAAATTTATCCATATTATAATTATTCATAGAATAGATATTAGTAGGCATTGGTATTCCATCCATTTGATAATAATCAAGAGTAAAACCTCTTAAATAGTAAGTAGCTCTACTATCTTGGATTCCTTTATCAATTCTTACACCAGTAACATTTTTCATCAATGTATCAAAATCATCTATTTTTTTATCTTCTATCATTTGTTGTGTTATAACTGAAACTGATTGCGGAGTTTCTCTAGGTGATAAGTCCAATTTTGTTGCTGTTCTCATACTTCCTGTTGTATATGAACCTGTACCTTCGGTTGTATTGTCTACATTTGCCACAAAATCTATGACTTCCAAGGTTGTGTTGCTGAGATTTCTTTCTTTTTCTACGATTAAAATCGTGCCTTCTTGAATAACGGCTTTTAAGTTACTGCCTTCTAGCACTTCATCTAAAGCACTTTGAAGATCGGTGATGTTTGTAATGGGTTTTGTGGTTTTGTTTTCAAGCAGTTTTCCATCGGCGATGTAGGGTAGGTTGGCTTGTTTGGCTATGTTTTCAATGGCTTCTTTAAGACTTTTTGTATGGGTTGTATAGCTTTCTTGGGCATATAGGGATAAATTCAGTGCCAAAGCAAGTGCTGGCACCATGATTTTTGAGTATTTTAAACTCATCGCGGCTCCTTATCTTTGTTAATAATTATGAGAATCGTTCTCTACAAAGTAAGACGGATGAATTTAAAAAAGAGGACATTTTTTTTTAAAGTTTTTTATATTTTTATCATTATTTTTTTTGAAGATAGATAACATTGTTCTCTTTTCGTAAAGAAATAGCGTGGATTTTTGATAGAGCTATGAGAAATTTATCATAATTTTTAATTGGAAAAGATCCTGTAATAGGAAGGTTGGCAATACTTTCATCAAAATAAATTTCTAATGTATGGTATCGTTTAAATTCGTTAAGAGCTTTTTTGACAGGCTCATTGTCAAAAAGTAAAATGCCTTTTTCCCAAGAAGCAATTGAAGCAATATCAATATTTTTTATTAGAAAGGTATCTTTGTTTGCAAGATAAGAGAATTGTTTGCCTTTTGTTAATTGTGCCAGTTCTTTTAATGAAGAATCCTCAATGATTTTTTGTACACTAACCACTCCGTCAATCACTTTAACGGTAATTTGATTGTCAAAATTTTCGATTTCAAAACGCGTTCCTAAAACTTTGACTTGAGTTGAACCTAACTCGATAATAAAAGGTTTATGGGTATTTTTTTGGACATCAAATAAAATTTTACCTGTGTGCAATTGCACAACTCGTTTATCTTTCAAATACTCTACTTTGGCTTGGGTTGTGGCATCTAATGTAAGTGTTGAACCATCGGGTAAAGCCACATATTTTGTCTGTTGTTGTGTGTGAAAAGTATGAGGGATTTTATAGTTTAAGTAATTGCTGGTTTGGAAAATCCCTACTCCTATACAAAGTAAAAAAAGTGCTGCTACAGCGTAAGATTTGTATTTTTCCCATAAAGAGATATTTGCTATTTCGGCGTGTATTTCATTGAGTAATTGTTGTTTACAGTTTTCATCTAACGATAAAAAAAGTGCTTGGGTTTTTTGCATTTTGTTGAATGCTTTTTGATGAGCTTCATTTTCAAAAAGCCAAGATGCTAGCTCTTTTTTTTGTTCTAAAGTGAATCCTTCTCTTTGACAGGTCAAATAATACGCTGCTTTTTCTTCAATTTGTTTTTGGTTCATATTTTTTGATTCCATTATGATTTTTCAATATATTCAGAGATTTTCTGTGTGGCTCGCACAATATATTTTTGTGTTGCATTAACACTGATTCCCATAATTTTAGCAATCTCTTTTTTAGTGTATCCTTCAAGTACATGCAACGCAAAGGCTTGTTTGGAACGTTTTGGAAGAGTGTTTAGTGCTTTTAAAAGGAGTTCTTGATTGTTTTTTTCTAAAAATATCTCTTCGGGTTGGTCTTGGGCAGGAATAGTATACTCTTCTTCCTCATAAGGTATGGTCTCTTTTTTTTTGCGTGATTGATCTATGACGATATTTTTTGCCACTTTGTACAAATAGGCTCTTTCATTTTCTATAAGTGTTGTGCGAGATGTTTCTAAGGCTTTGGTGTACGCTTCTTGTATAATATCAGTAGCATACTGTTTGTCTCCTACCATTTTATGAACAAAATAAACCAATTCATTGTAATATTTTAACATCAGCAACCTAATTTGATAATGAGAAATGATATCAAAAAGAAGATAAAAGAAAAATTAATTAGTACTTTTTATATCGAGAGAGTTCCAACATCATACCTGTATTTCCTTTGGTTTGTGCAAAGTCGTAGGCTTTCATGCCGTGTTGATTGGTGGCGTTAATGTCAACGTCATAAAGCAAAAACAGTTCCAGCATTTCGAAGCGATTGTTGTAGGCAATGTTATGAATGGGAGCGTTTTGAATGTTATTTTTTAAATTGGGGTCGGCTTGGTGTTGTAATAACAGTTTGGCAATAGGGATATTGTTTTGCAACACAGCATAATACAACACACTAAAACCTTTGTTGTCTTGGGCGTTAACATTGGCATGGTTTGAAAGAAGAAATTGTATCATTTTGGAATCTCTTTTTTTAACGGCAATATGCAAACCGCTTAATCCTGCTGCCGTTGAACTGTTGATATCTTGTGTTGTTAAAAGAGCTTGAACTTTTGGAATATTTCCTTCATAAATGGCTTCATGTAAGGCATTCCAGCCATTGTTGGCATAAACGCAGGTTAATAATAACAGAAGAAAAAAAAGCTTACGCATGGGGCTCTTTTCTAAAAACGGCTACCTTAAATCGATCACCCATTCCTGTGGGTTCAAGCAGGGTTTTTACTTTTTGAACTTCTCTTAAATAAACAGACTCTCCTGCTTTTTCTTTTAAAATTTCAAGAAGTTCTATGATGCCAAATTCAACCAGTGCTTTGAGTTGAGTTTGATAACTCACATTTTTTATCTTGGCTTCATTAAAACTGTCGATGAGGTGCATAAAATTGACATCGTAGGTTAGATCGCTTTTGCCAAAAAGTTCATCGAGTTTTAACTCTTCTTGAAACAGGGGAAACACTTTGTGTTTGTGATAAATTCGAATTGAGAAATCATTTCGTGGATATTTTTCGCCGTAATCAAAGGTGATAAATTCAAATTTTTTGATGTTGTGTGCTAAGGTTTGTGCAAAGATTTCATAGCCCAAGGCAATTTCCCCTTGTCGTATGCCGTATTTATCGCAAAGAGCATTTAAAAAAGAGTCACTGCAAGGTTCAAACGTCAGTTGATGCTCATTGACAACCACATTTTTACGAACACCATCTTGTGTAGTGTAGATCAATTCTGCTTCAAAGGCATCGAAAATTTCATTGGCAACAATTAAAGCCGAATCGAGTTTGATTTCACTGATATCATTGTAATGAACCAGTTTCACCGCATCACCAAAAGAGTCCTTAAAATATTTTTTTTGTTGCTCTTGCAAATGAGGAAAGCGTTCAACAATGGCAAACGTTAAGGTATCTAAAAGTTGAGGTTGTAAGGTGTAAATAAACTCAATCATATCGGCAAGTAAGTAACCGTGGTGCGCACCGACTTCTACAATCGCAGTATTTGAAGGTAAAAATCCACTTTGTATGGTTTGGATAGCTTTTTGTGCGATGGCTCCTCCAAAAAACTTCGAGGTTGAAACGGCGGTATAGAAATCTCCCCCTTTTCCAATGGTACGGTATTGTGTATAGTAGCCATCTTGACCATAAAGCCAGTCTTTAAAATAGGTGCTAAATTTCATCTTGCTGTCCTTTTTCGAATCTGAATTTTACATTTTTACATCAAAATTGTCAATGAAGTAAGTTCAAAGGGTGTAACCAAAGATTGACTTTTTTGCTATAATATTCTGCATAAAACAATAAAGGAGTAGCCCAATGGAAAAAAAGACAAAAATATTAGCAACTTTAGGGCCAGCAAGTGATAAAGTAGAGATTATTGAAGGCTTAATTAAAGCTGGTGCCAATATGTTTCGATTGAATTTTTCTCATGGAAGTCATGAGTATCATGCACAAACTTTAGCCAACATTCGAACAGCGATGAATAATTTAGATACGGTTGTAGGAATTTTACAAGATATCTCTGGACCCAAGGTAAGAATTGGTGATTTAAAAGAGCCATTTGAACTTAAACGTGGTGATATGATTACCTTGCTTAAAGATGAGATTGTGGGATATCAAAAGAATGAAAATGAGTATGTGGTTTCGATTAATTATCCCGATATTATTTCAAAAATCAAAGTGGATGAGTACATTTACCTATACGATGGAATGATTCGTGCTAAAGTGGTACAAACCAAAGGTGAACTTAAAGCAGTGATTGAAAATCATGGGCGATTGACCTCTAAAAAAGGGGTGAATTTTCCTAATACAGCAATTAACATCAATGTCATTACTCAAAAAGATGAAGAGGATATTGCGTGGGGTGTTGCCAATAAAGTTGATTATTTTGCGATTTCTTTTGTGCAAAATGCTCAAGATATGAAAAATGCACGAAAACTTTTAGGCTCATACAAAGGCAAACTTATCGCAAAGATTGAAAAATTTGATGCGGTTGAAAATATTGATGAAATTTTGGAAGTCAGTGATGGTATTATGGTTGCCCGTGGAGATTTAGGTATTGAAGTGCCGTATTATGATGTTCCTACTATTCAAAAGAAGCTAATCAAAAAAGCTAACTTGTCGTGCAAACCCGTGATTACTGCTACACAAATGTTGCTTTCTATGACCAACTCAGAGCGAGCAACAAGGGCAGAAATCTCTGACGTTGCCAATGCGGTTTTAGATGGTACGGATGTGGTGATGTTAAGTGAAGAGAGTGCCATAGGAGAAGACCCTGTCAATGTGGTTGATACCATGAGCAATATTATTTCACGAACAGAAGATATCTATAACTATGAAAAACAGTATAAAATGCCTTATTTAGATGAGTTTGACGTGATACAAGCCACAGCAACTAAATTGGCAGATGATATTGGGGCAAAAGGGATTTTAGCCGTTACAAGTTCAGGACACAGTGCCATTAAAATGTCAAGATATCGACCCAAAACAAAAATTTATGCCTTTACGCATAAAAAGAAAGTGTTAAACTCTTTAACTGCCGTTTGGGGTGTAATTCCTGTGGGAATGATTAAAGAGGCTCATGCGTCTATGATGTTTAATAAAATGTTAAAAACATTGGAAAAAAGTGGCTTACTGGATAAAAAAGGTCCTTACATCACAACCATTGGCTACCCTGTTGGAATGCCAGGAAGTACCAATACCATTAAGATTTTAAATGAAGCAGAGATTCAATACTATTTGAGTTTAAAAGAGAAAAGTAAAAAGTAAAAAAAGGTGAGAGGTAAGAAGTGAGTGGTTAATTTTCCACTCACCTCTCACTACTTACCATTTACCACTCACCATTCACTCTTGTGCTACTTTGGCATAGAGTTCTAAAAGTTCAATTTGTCGTTCTAATTCCAAAATTTGAATGTCATAGGATTTGATTTTTTTAGAATTTGCCAAAGTTTCAACGTCTGCATATGAGTTTAATCCCGCTTGGGCAGCTTGCGTGATATCTTCTAAAAGTGAATTATAAAGCTTATAATCCTCATTCGCAATGTTCTTTTTAGACTCAATCATTTGAATCTTAGAAAGAGCTGTTTTATAAAAATTTTCTTCTTCTAATATCGTATTGTTAAGGGATATTCGAGATTTTAAGTAATCAATACGTGAGCTTTGGATATCGTTTAATGTTCTAAAATCAAGAGGAACAGTAACGTTTAATCCCATCAATTCACGATTTTCATTGATGGTTAAGTCATTATCATAGTCATGATATTTTGTATAATCATAAGTGAAATTTACAGTAGGCAAATATTTTGATATTGTCATAAAACTAAAATGATTTTTAGACTCCACATCTTCTTTTATTTTCATAATACTCAAGTTATTATCAATATAGGCTTGGTCTTCTATAAGTGTAAACTCTGGCAATTCAAAACTTTCGTATGAATTACTCGCAAGATTATTAAAGTTATTGAGCAATTCATTTTTTTGGTGCATTAATTCTGCCAAGGTATTCTTTTTTGTATTGGCATCTAAAATCGCATTGTCTAAAAATGAGGTATCACTGATACCATTTAAAACTTGTTCTCGTTTTCTTAACACATCCAAATCAGCGTTTGCAATCAATAATTCTTGTTTTTTTATGGTGTAATTAATTTTATGAATTTCAAAAAGAAGCGTAGTTGCATCTTTTATCATACTTTTCTTTTGCAGTTCAATGTCTAAATGTGAATATTTCTCAATTGAATTGGCATATAAAATGGCTTTATAAATTCCCCCACTTTTAAAAATAGGTTGATTGACCGAGATGGTCGATTTCAGAGGATTGTGATCCTCTTTTTGAGTTTTCGAAAGCTTATAGGTGATGGGATTTATCCAATCTTTTTTTAATTTGGCAGCATCTTCTTGTGCTTTTTCTTGGCTGAGTTGAAAAAGTTCAAGTCTCTCTTTTGATAAAATTGCTTCATTGGCATTTAAATGCAATGAAGCAATACAAGACAAACCAAGAAGTATACTAAATGGTTTTAAGCGCATTGGATAACCTTTTAAATCCTTCATCGATTTCTTCTTTGCTGATGGTTAATGGAGGCAGCAGTCGCATTGTGTTTTTCCCTGCTTTTAACACTAAGACTTTTTCTTCAAAACTTGCTTTGATAATCTTTCCTAACGTCTCTTCATCTTTAACGCGTAACCCTCTCATCAGTCCTAATCCCACTTCTTTGGTAAAAAGATGCGTATTTTGTTCATACAGGTCATTTAATTTATTTCCAAAATAGATAATGGCTTCATCCAATGCTCCTGACGTTTTATACTCATCCAAAATAGAAACCACTTCTAAAGCAGCACGTGTAACTAAATAATTTCCTCCAAAGGTTGAACCATGATCACCTGGTACAAAGATATCTTTGAGCGTGGTCATCACTACACCCATAGGGACACCTCCTCCGACTCCTTTGGCCAAAGTGATAATATCGGGTTGTATGTCATACAAATTGGAAGCCAAAAATTCGCCCGTACGATAACACCCGGTTTGCACTTCATCAATGATAAGCAAAATTTCTTTTTCTTTTAAAAATTTTGCCAATTTTTGAACCTCTTCTTTGTCTAAAGGCTGAACACCCCCTTCTCCTTGTACGAGTTCAATCATGACGGCAACGGTTTGATCATCCACTGATGTGTAAATATCTTTTAAGTATAAATCGTAAGAAAACCCCTCAGGATAGGGAGCAAAATTGGGTGTGTGCATTTTTTCTTGACCGGTGGCTTTAACTGTTGTTATGGTTCGTCCATGAAAAGAGTGGGCTAAAGTAATGACTTTATATTTTTTATTGTTGAATTTAGTTTCACCGTATTTACGAGCAATTTTAATCGCACCTTCATTGGCTTCAGCACCCGAATTGGCAAAAAACATGGCAACATCATAGCCACTTTGTTCTTGCAGTTTTTGAGCCAATAATGCTTGAGGTTCGATTAAGTAAAGATTGGAAATATGAGTGATATTTTTAACTTGGTCATAAATGGCATCGGCAACTCTTTGGTTCCCATGACCTACACTTACAACACCAATTCCTGAAGTAAAATCGATGTAATCGTTGTTGTTTTCATCAAATAAAGTGGCATTAATCCCTTTTTTGAAATTAACATAGTTTCGTGCATAAGTGTTTAAAACATAAGTTTTATCAATATTCTCTAACATTTACAATCCTCTTAAAAGTATAAAAATTTAAGAGGATTATAGCTAAAAAATATTTATAGTAAAGACCGAGTTTTTATTTTTTGTTTTTAACTTTAAGTCGATAACCAATCGCATAAACCGATTCAATAAGTTCATAATTGATTTTAAGTTTTAATCGGTAAAGTAAGGTTCTAAATTTGCTGGTATTGCAAATGGAGTCATCATAAATGAACTTCATAATCTCTTCTGTTGGTACGGTTGAGTTGAGTTTTGAGCTTAACAGTTTAAGTAATTCTGTCTCTTTTTTTGTCAACTTAATCTCTTTATTGTTTTTATACAATTTATCGAGTGTTTTATCCCAATAGAAGTTATTGGCAAGTTCTAAAAGATTGACTTTTTGATCATCTTCTTTTAATTCATCAATGGCACGTCTGATAATAATAGCCAAATCTTCGGCATTAATAGGCTTGATGATATATTCAGTCAAATGCAGTTTAATGGCAATCAACAATTCTTCGACATTGGTATCATCGGTTAAAATTACGATTTTACACTTTTTGTCCAATTCTCTGATTTTTTGTGCCAAATCTAAACCATTGATTTCAGGCAGATTCATGTCCAAAATTAAAATTTTTGGTTTTTTCTCTTTGTATATTTCCCACGCATTTTTTCCTGTGTTGGCAACATATACATTTTTAAACAGACTCTTTAAATACGATGCACCTTCATTTTCATTTTCTCCTTGTGCATACAGGAGAGTATAGTTTTCTATCATAGGCTACTCTTTGTGTTGATTTTATTGTGTATTTTATCAAAATATTGCTAAAATATTGTCACATTGAACAAAGAAAAATTAGCAAATTTTAATTTAAGTCACATTGTAACATTTTTATTTGAATTATAATTTAATTTAAGTCAAGAAAGAATAAAAAAAAGGTAAAAGTAAGTTTACTTCTACCTTTTTTTATAAGAGTGAGTTTTAATTAACGAGAAAATGCAGCTTCTGTTACATTTTTAGTATTCACAATATAGGGAACAAGTGCCATATGTCTTGCTCTTTTGATGGCATTTTCAACCATCTCTTGAGAACTTTTTGAGTTACCTGTAAGTCTTCGAGGCATAATTTTACCTCTTTCACTCATTGATAATTTTAAAATTTCTACATTTTTGTAGTCAATAAAATCAACTTTCATCTCTGTATATTTACAGAATTTTTTTCCGTATTTTCTTCTTTCTGCCATGGTTATTTCCTTATTCTAAAACGGTATTTCGTCTTCATCAATATCAATTTCAGGAATGTTATGATGGGCTTGCATAGAAGCACCTCCTGCCATTCCACCTTGTGCAGCAGCACCATATTGGTTACTGGTTGGTTGTTGCACGTGATTGTACGCTGTTGCATTTTGCTGACCATAATCAGAAGTTTGATACTCAGAACTGTTTTGTCCTTCTGCTTTGGTATCTAACATTTTCATCGTATCTACACGCAAAGAGTGTTTGCTTCGATTACTTCCATCTTGACCAGTCCATTGCTCTAATACAAGTCGTCCTTCTAACAAAACTTTAGAACCTTTTCTTAAGTATTGATTCGCAACTTCAGCACTTCTTCCAAAAATATTAAAATCTAAAAAACACACTTCATCTTTTTGTTCACCCGTTGAAGTTTTATATTTATAAGAAGTTGCAATTGCACTTTTAGCAATAGCTGCACCGCTTGGTAAATATCTTAGTTCTATATCTCTGGTTAAATTCCCGACCATTACTACTTTGTTATACATAATAGGTTCCTATACTTTTTAATTATTTGGCCGCTTTTTTAGCCGCGTCTTCACTCATTTTTGTCCAAGCAGCAACTTCTTTTTTGCTCTCATATTTTATAAAAATAAATCGAATGATGTTTTCATTGATTCTATAATTTCTTTCTAATTCTAAAATTGCGTTTGCAGGTGATTTAAAATAAATTACGAAATAGTAACCTCTTTTATTTCTTTGGATTTCATACGCTAAAGGTCGTGTGCCCATGTTATCGAAGCTTACAATCTCTCCACCATTTTTTTCAATGTTAGCTTTCACTAACTCAATTTGTGCTACGGTCTCTTCTTCAGTTAACGTAGGCTTTAAAATAAACATTGTTTCATAATGTTTAACTTTTGACATTCATTCTCCTTTTAGATTTCGCCGATACCATAAAGACACCAGCAAGGTTTTTTGTAAAGTCTGTGATTTTATCTAAATAAAACTGAAAATTTTCTAAGACTTGCTTGAACATATGCATTTTGGTCATTAATTTTCAAAGTTTTAAGCTCCAATTCCAAATTATTGAGATATTCAAGCATGGCTTGAAATTTTTTGGGATGAATTGAAATCGCCAATTTACACTTATCTTCCCAAATCTTTTTGGGAGGAATAAATCCTAAAATCTCTTTTGCATTAGGGGCACCAACGGTTCTGGCATACGCATTTATCATAAAAAGTTGTTGGACATAAGCGGTAATTTGAGTAACAAGATAAATCTCATTGGCTCCTTCTTCCAATAAAGAGTATAAATCACGGTTGATATTTCCAGCTGACAATAAATTGAATAAAAAATCTTCCAAACTCACACTTCCAAATCCAAAACATTGTTGATCAATCACTTTTGAACTGATGGTTTCGTTTAATACCGAGAGTTTTTTTAAGTCATTAATGGTTAAGCCCAAATCATGCCGATGCATAAAATACAAGTGGTTTAACGCTGAGATTTCATATTGCAAATTGAGTTTTTTGGCTTCTTCTTCAATAATTTTAAGAGCTTCATTGGCAAAAGGGGTGAACATCCGAACGCAAACCGAATTGGTTTTTAATGTAAAATAACCTTCCATAACTTTAAAATCAGCATCACCCATACCACAAAATATGACAACACTGTCGGGATTGACATTGCATGCTTGTATGAGTTCCGTCACCTCTGTTTTGGGAATTTTTTTATCGACTTTGATGATTAAAATATTTTTGGAAGCAAATAACGACGACTGCAAAAGTTTATTTTTGCAATACTTAAAATCGTATTCATCGTAATAGATTTTTTCAATCTCATCTGATGTGCCAAAGCTTAAGGCAACTTTTTGTGCATAGTGCTCAATTAAAAAAGCCGATTGTCCGTAAAACATATAGGCACAAAAAGTTTTATTTTGTCGCAGCAGATTGTCAAACTCATTTTTATACATTAAAACATCCTAATATTTAATGGAAGCCACAATCGTTTTAGAGATAATATCCACCTCTTTGATAACCACTTTGAGTTTGCTAAAGAGCAACTGTCCTTTATAATTGTTTAAGATCACTCGTAAGCCAGGCATATCTTTATAAAACTTAGCAATGCCTTTTTCTTGGTCAACAATACGAGCTTTAAACTCTTCATTGAGATGTTTTTTTGCCCATCGGGCATATTTTCTCTCTTCAAAATCCCAAACGAGTTGGTCAACGCGCCGTTGAGTGGTTGAGATATGAGAACAAATATCATCAATATCTGCAGGGGTTTGATTTGTTTTCAAAATCCGATGCAGTACCAAGTCAGAATATCGCCGAATCGGGGAAGTAAAATGTGAATAGGATTTAAACCCTAAGCCAAAATGTCCTAAATTGGTCGAGCTGTAGTGGGCTTGAACTTGCGATTGAATGATGAGTTCATCCACTTCATTGGCAAACATTGAGGTTTTGGCTTTTTGTTGAATGGCTAAAATGGTATCGTGAACATTGCTTTGCATTTTGACTTTCAAACCCAAATTATTGACCAAATCCACCAATTTGGAAATGGCTTCAAAAGAGGGCTCTTCATGGACTCGGTAAATGGCAATGGTATTGACTTTTTTACTGGCTTCCACATTGGCTAAAAGCATACACTCTTCAACCAATTGATGCGAAGGCGTTGATTCTTCAACACTGATGGATTCAAGTTCATAGGCACTGTTTAATTTTTGTCGGAACTCTTGTGTTCTAAAATCGTAGCCACTTTGCAATCGCTTCTCTCGCAGTTGGGTGGTCAATTTATATAAAGGAACAATATAGTCAAAAATCGTTTTCTCGGTACTGTTGTATTGGTCTAAGTAGCCATCTAAAACTCTATCAATTCTTCCATAAGAGAAATTTTTGTGCGATTGTATAACGGCTTCAAAGTATTCAGAGTGGGTAACATTGAGGTTTTTTTTGTCTAAAATAATTTTAAACACATAAGCAAAACGTGTGGCATTTTCTTTAAGGGAACATAACTCTTCACTTAAACTTGCAGGCAACATAGGCAAAACTTTGTTGGGCAAATAAATGGAAGTGGATTTTTTCAATGCCAATTTATCCAAAGCAGAATTTTCTTTGACAAAATAAGAGACATCTGCGATGGCAACGTAGAGTGTATTTTCATGGATATCAAAATAAATGGCATCGTCATGATCTTTTGCACTGCTTGGGTCAATGGTACAAAAAGGCAAATGGCGTAAGTCGGTTCGTGTTCCAAAATCATTTAAATTATAATCGTCAGGATTAATGTCAACAGGCGTACTTAATCGATAAAATTCGCCGTATAAAAACAGAGAAATTTTTTCATCAATTTTAGCACACGCTAAGTTTCCAATCGTTTCTACTATTGAGTTTTCTTTATTGTTATAAAGAAAAACATCTCCTTCGTTTAGCTCTTTTGGGGCATGATTTTTGATAAGAATAGACTCTTTTACGGTGTAAATGGCTTGTTTTTTAACAAAGGCTAAAACACTTTCACTTTTGGTATTGATAATTTTAATGACTTTAGATTGACTTTGACTTCGAGGATTAAAGACACGTTTGACAATAACCAAATCGCCATCAATTGCACCGTTTAAGTTATCAAATTCCAATTTGAGATTTTTATGTTCACTGGATAAATCATTTAAAAGGGCAAAATTCTTTTGAAAAGCAATGGTTCCAATTTTGTATTTGGTATCGAGGATATAGTGATTTTCTTGAAACTTTACAATATTGGCTTTGAGTAAATTATTTAAATATTTTATCTCATCTTCACTGTTTGTTGTATAGCCATCATAAAGTTTTAAAAAGATTGCTTTATCCAATGGTTTCCTTTTGAAATTGTATTTTTAAAAAGTTATCTTACCATAAACAAATTTAAGTCCTTGTTGGAAATTCAATTACCTAAGATTTAGTTTTTTTTCGATATAATCCACACAAATTATATTTTAGAGGAATTAATAATGGCATTAAATGTTTACTATGACAAAGATTGTAATATTGATTTAATTAAATCAAAAAAAGTTGCAATGATTGGATTTGGATCACAAGGTCACGCACACGCTGAAAACTTAAGAGATTCAGGTGTTGAAGTAGTTGTTGGTTTAAGAAAAGGTGGATCTTCTTGGGCAAAAGCTGAAGCAAAAGGTTTCAAAGTTTTAACCGTTGCAGATGCAACGAAAGAATCTGACGTTGTAATGATTTTATTACCCGATGAAAATCAAGGTGATATCTATGCAAACGAAATTGCTCCTAACTTAAAAGATGGTGCTACAATCGCATTTGGACATGGATTTAACATTCACTACGGAAGAATTATTCCTGCAAAAAACATCAACGTAATGATGGTTGCTCCTAAAGCTCCAGGTCACACAGTAAGAAGTGAATTTGTAAAAGGGGGAGGAATTCCTGACTTAATCGCAATTCACCAAGACGCAACGGGGAACACTAAAGAGTTAGCATTATCTTATGCTTCTGCCATTGGTGGGGGAAGAACTGCAATTATTGAAACAACGTTCAAAGATGAAACAGAAACAGACCTTTTCGGAGAGCAAGCGGTATTATGTGGAGGTGCAGTTTCTTTAGTTCAAGCGGGATTTGAAACATTAACAGAAGCGGGATATGCTCCTGAAATGGCATACTTTGAATGTTTACACGAATTAAAATTAATCGTTGATTTAATGTTCGAAGGTGGAATTGCTGATATGAGATATTCTATTTCTAACACAGCTGAGTACGGAGATTATGTATCGGGTAAAAGAGTTATCAATGCAGAATCAAAAGCAGCTATGAAAGAAATCTTAAAAGAGATTCAAGACGGGCGATTTGCAAAAGATTTCATCTTAGAAGGTCAAGCTGGATACCCAAGAATGAACGCTGAAAGAGCCAACGCAAGAGCATCTTTAATTGAACAAACAGGTGTTAAATTAAGAGAAATGATGCCTTGGATTTCTTCAAATAAAATCGTAAATAAAGATAAAAACTAATTTTAACAAGGATTAAAAGGACAAAGCAGCTTTGGCTGCTTTTAATCCTTGAATGGCATGACAAAACGAAAACCACGAACTCCCAAAAGAAAATCAAAACCCAACAGTATACAAAAACTCAAACGAATTAACTATATCCTGCTGTTTTTAGTCATAGCACTTAGCAGTACACTCATTACGTACTATTTTTTACAAAAAAATTCAACAACAATTCCCACAAAAGTTATTGCAACTCCTACGGTTAAAAAAGAACCCATAAAAACCCCTGAAATAAAAATTGAACAAAAAATTATCGAAGCGAAAAAAAATTTTGAAGAGTATACCGAAGAGTTAGAAAAAGAGTATATTCATGAAGTTATTGAACCCAAAGAACAACTCGAACCCAAAGTCATTGAAGAAAAAAAATCAACTCGACCCAAATTGGCGATAGTCATCGATGATGTTACCTTACAATCACAAGTGGACAAAATAAATACAATTGATTATACGGTAAATATGTCTTTTTTACCTCCCACAAAATTGCATCCCAATTCGGCCAAAATTGCTCAAAATATTCCTTTTTATTTAATTCATTTTCCCATGGAAGCAACCAGTTTTAAGTATGAAGAGGCAAATACTTTACACATTAAAGACAGTTATGAAAAAATTGAATCAACGGTAAAACACTTAAAAACACTCTATCCCAATGCAACGTATACCAATAATCATACAGGCAGTAAATTTACAGCAGACCCTGACTCGATGGATAAACTTTTTAGAGCATTAAAAAAGTATAATTTTACTTTTTTAGACAGCAGAACCACCTCTAAAACGGTAGCAAAAGAGTATGCAGTAAAGTATGGGGTTCCTTTTTTAGGACGAAATATCTTTTTGGATAACAATTTAGAGTATGACTATATCGTATCTCAGCTACAAAAAGCCATTAAAATTGCTCATAAAACAGGATATGCCATTGCCATAGGACATCCTCATGATATTACGATTAAAGTGTTAAGAGAAGCCAAGCCGTTGTTAGACGGTTTAGATATTGTTTATTTAAATGAAATGCCAACGCAATAAAAAGATGAGATAAAAATAGAGTCAAAAAGCCATAGAATTTCTATGGCTTTTTTTATGGTTAGTCAAAACTTGGTTTTGGAGTTTTGTCGGTACTTGCAGGTAATACAGGATAAACAATTGTTGGTTTCTCTCCGGTTAAGGCCTTTAAGAAGGTTACAATATCATCGGCATCTTTGTCATTGATTTTAATCCCTAATTGTGTTGAACCCATCTCTTTAACGGCTTCTTTTAAAGACCAAATGGCTCCATTATGGAAATAAGGGGCTGTTTCAGTGATATTTCTTAATGTAGGTGTTTTTACCATTCCTTGGGCATTTCCTTTAAAATCACCCACTTCGGCAAATTTATACTTAGCTGCAATTTCAAATGGTTGCAGTGTTCCCCCTAAAGCAATACCGTTGTGGCAAGAAGCACACCCTTTATCAATAAAGGTATTTAACCCTTTTTTCTCTTCTTTGCTTAACGCATTTTCATTTCCATGTAAGAATTGATCAAATCGTGAGGGCGTCACTAATGTTTTTTCAAATATGGCTATCGTTGAAGTGATTCGCTCAAAATTGATTTTAACATTGTCTCCATACGCTGTTTTAAACTCATTGATATATTCAGGAATTGAATTAACTCTGTCTTCAACTAAATCTTTTGGTGCTGCCATTTCTGGACCGGCTTGAACAGGACCTTGTGCTTGATCGGCTAAGTGAGCACTTCTTCCATCCCAAAATTGTGCATCAAAAAAGACTGAGTTATATACCGTTGGTGAGTTTAGGTGTGATGGATTGGCTGTCCATTTGTGACCAATAGCTGCACCCACATTATCAGCACCACCTAATGCCAAGTTATGGCAGGTATTACAGCTGATTAAATTACTTCGTGAAAGCCGTGGATCAAAATAGAGTTTTTTACCCAATTCAACTTTCGCATTGGTAATAGGATCTTTGGGATCATCAATTAATTTTAACAATTCATAGTTGCTTGATGGAATAGGTTTAATTCCACTGTTTTTTACTTTTTCAACTAACGAACTTCCTAATGCAATAGTGGTTGCTAATGCAGTTATTCCTAATACTTTTACAATTTTCATTTCTTCTCCTTTAAAATTGAAGTGTACAATTATAAGATAAGAATTATTAAAGAATAATTATTTTCTTTAGAAAATAGCTACTCTTTGATAATTAATTGTTTGATTAAAAATTGATTAGGATTAAGGTATATTATAACACTTATGTTACAATACGAAAAGGAGAATTATGATTAAACCTGTATCTTTTCATATTCAGGCATTAGATGCCATGCAACACTATCCTAAAGAGTTATACTATAAAGGCAATGAAATATTGTTGCACAGAAAAAAGATTTCTATTGTGGGAACCAGACATCCCTTTTACAGCACAAAAGTCTTAACTCAACAACTTGCATATGGTGTCATTTACAATAACAAATAGAACTAAATAACAATTAATAGAACTAAGATATTAAATAATGCCTTTATTGACATAATTATAATTTTGAAATATAATCAAAATAAATATTGGATTACTTGTGATAAATAATAAGCCTATACTTGAATTTTTTAATGATAACCCGAATAAAGCATATGAAATAGTATTTGTATTAGATATTAATTTTTGTGAATATCCATACTACTATAGAGTTTTAGTAAAAGATATAAATACAGATTACTATACAACTATTTTAGTACCTCCTGAACTGTTACGATACAGATATAGAATTGGAACAGTGTATAAAGGAAATAAATCAATAGGTAAAAATAATTTATTAAATGTTGGTACATTTAGTGTAAATAATTTTCAAGAACATAAATTGATTCAATTAAAAGATGTAATTAATGACCAAGATTTTAATTTAATAACTTATGATTACTTCAAAAAATTTTATTTAAAACAATATTGCTATTCACTAGAATTAGAACATTGTCATTTAATAATACCAACATACACTATTGCGAATAGATTTTATTTTCTATCATCATCTATGAAAAAAGCAGTATTTAATGGGGCACTTTCTAGTTTGTGTTATGATAAAGAGTTCTTTAAAAAAGATGAAACGGTCTATATAACAATTAAACAAGCTGCTGCAAAAAGAGACTTACCATTTATTTGTAGATTTTTGGAAAATTCTTATGCGATGAATAGTTTCAATTATTTCCTCTATCAAAAATGTAATCAACATATAAATACTCCTTATGGACAAATTAAAGCAAAATTTCCAGTTAAAGAAGAATTTGAAATTGATGTATCATATATACAGCTGAATAATTATCCAAAACCAAAATTACTTGTTATAGATATTTTTAATGATACATCATCTTTTAATTTTTCAAAAATTCATGTTAAAAAATTTACATCCAAAACAAATACAGTAAGTAGTGAAGATATAGCTGTTTCAGACCCTAAAAAATTCAAAAGAAAAAAACCTCGAAAAATTAATAGAACTATAAAACAAGGCGTACCATCGTCTGAATATCATTTAAATCTTGATAATGACATTGGAGAAAAAGATAGAAACACAAATGGTATCGAAATAGAAATTGAAGATGTATATAAAATATCTGAAGGTGAACCTTCAACCGAATATACTAATAATGCAGTTAATCCATCATTTGAAAATGCAAAACCAAATGGTTCAGATAACCTTATTCAGACGAGTTATTCATTTTATGGAGAAAGTGAAAATAGTAATCGCCATATATTTAATATCAATGATTTTTATATGCTTTTTGAGTTATTATCACAGCAGTTAGGAGTAAATGTGATAAACATTTCAAATTTAATTAATATAATTCCAATAGAAAATACAAAGAAAAATATTTCATCAAAATATTATCTTTCTTCAAATAATTTAAGAAGTTTTCTTTTTGCAGATTTTTATTATATTGATAAATACATATTCATCATAGAAATAGAGTTAGATGAGTCATGGCAAGCTATTTCAACGTGGTTTTTTATTTCAAATAATTATGAATTTATGATTAACGAAAATATTGCACAAGATATTATTAGTAATTATATTGGAGAGTGCAAAACTTATGTTGAGTTAGAAAAGTACGTTTTGGATAAATATGGATTATCTTTTTATAAAAAAGCTCACGTTAAAAAAGTTAATGAAGAATATCTTTTGAATCATTGGGTGGAAGATGTTTTGGATGATTTAGTTAATATTTCGTAGAATATATTTTTTTGTTATTTTATAGGGTGTTTTTATTTACACTGAGTCATTAAAATAAGGGGTCAATATGTTTGATATTCAGAATATAAAATATTTATTTATTTTATTTTTATCATTCTCTATACTTAGTGCTAACTCAGTTAATAATAAAACAACTAGCGTATACCAAATGAAAAACTTAGATAGAACAATTTTAGAAGCTACTTATATTTATATTAGTATTCCAGTTAAACCAATAAATGGAATAAAATCTAGACTTATTGGTTATGTTCAAAACAATATTTATGGTATGCATGGACAAAAAGTATTAATCCCTAAAGGCAGTAGTATTCATTGTATAGAAAGTATTTCTTCTTTTCCTACAAAATGCAAAACAAGAATTTTAACACCAGATGGTAAATATATAATATTTAAAGCATTTTGGAATCAAATTAATACAAGTTATTATGTATCTCCAGATAAAGATGTGTTAGTAGATATTGATTAATAGAGGGATTAAGAAGTAAATTAATCTACTTCTCTTTTTCTTAACTTTTGTATTTAAATTTGAATATTTAATATTGCATATTACTTTGTATTTAAACTTAAATACAATAATGTTATGAAAATGGTCGTTATTAAGTAATCAAAATTATTATAAAAACTTGTTCTTTTAGTGCTATTGTAATTTGCAAGATAAAATAAAAATTGAGAATATTTTTTTATACAATATGAGAACTTTGTTGTTTCTGTATTCTAAAAAATTTAATAATAAATTGAAATATTTATCAAACTTACACCATCAAGTGATAATGCTTGTAAAACCATTTTTTTTGTTTCAGAGAAAATTTTTTCGTAGTAAGGATTATTGTTTTTGAATTGTTTTAGAAAATTCTCATTTTCTATAATTTCTAAATAAGTGTCTATATAAGTTTCAATGTCGCTTGGATTTAAATCTTTTACTTTATCCTCTTCAATAAACTCCGAATATTCTGCCAAAAGCCTTTCTTTTAAGATTTTCGCACTCATATTATTAGTTTTTGCCGTGTCGAGATTTAGTTCTAAGATTTCATGTTCTAAATAGCCATTAGCAATTTCAACACCGAATTTAACCACTAAAGCAATAAAACCTATTATTAGTTGAAATTCTAATAATCCAGGTGATTTTTGAGAAAAACTTTTTAATTTTATATTCGTATTGTTAATATGTGCATCAATCAAATGGTTACAGCATATTATTGTTATATCATTCCCATTTTTAATAGCAACAACAGGCTTTTCATTTTGAGAAAAATTTTCTTGAAAATCCTTGATTGAATTTTCTTTATACGCGTCTAGTTTTTCAGAATCATCATCAATAAAGATTTTACAATTGTTTTTGAAATATTCAATGGTGTGTAAACATTCTTTTAATGTTTTAATATAAATTTTTTCTTTGCTACCTTTAAATTTACGTATAATGTTAATTATGAATTCTTGTATTTTTTCAGGATAATGTGAGCCGTTCTTTATCTTTTTTAAGAAATCCCCTAGAAAAGAATTTTGTGTGAATTTTTGGATTTGATCTATTTGAAAACAAAGAGCTTCTTTTAATAAATATGGTTCATCAATTTCTTTAGCAAGGATATCAAATATAGGATATGAAGCTTGTTCTTTTCTTTCAGAAATAAAAAGTTTAGTACGATATACTACATAAATTAAAAAGTTTTTTATTGCCGTGTCTTTGTTTGGTAGAATAGTGTATATTTTTCCTAATTTATACAATGTTCCAATATCTTCTTTGTTCTTATAATTGTGATGGATTTTTTGGAGATTGAGATTGTCTATTGTGTTAATATAATTTGTTGAATACAATATAATTTCAGGATTACCATAGTTTTCAACAATTTTATACATTGCTCTTAAAATATCAAATTTATAGCTTAAAACATCAAGTTTATTAAGCGTAGTAGAGATTGAGCTTAAAGGAATTGTTGAACCTTTACTTGTTTTTCTGAAGTGCACATTTGACATCACTTCATTTTTTTCTGTTTCAAAACAGTGTGTTTCAAAGTTATAAACGCTCATATAATTTAACCTATCTTTGTATTTTTATTAATAATGATAATATCAAAAATATTCTGAAATGACTCCAAGAATGTAGATACTTTATTATTCAAGTAATACCTTGTTTATCATAACGGTTGAAAAGAAGCCGTTTCTTATTGTAATTTTCAGTATAAGATGCAAATATTCAACAAATAATGCTAATAGTATAAATCTTTAAAAACCATTCTAAAGATTATAAAATTATTATTTACATAATTTATACATTTTATACCAAAGTATAGTTGACAAATAGTAACTAAAGTAATATAATTAATTTGGCAATTAGTATGTTAAAGTGCTAATTGAAAGATACTTAAATTTTATATACAAATTCCCGCTTGATATATAAAATTTAAGATTGGTGACACATTGTGTTTAATAACAATGTACTATTAGATTGATATGCAGAATTGTACGCTATATACATTAAGTTTTACAGGAATACAGTAGTTACTTTTTAATGAAATTATAATTTTGTTTCTATTAGTTACATTCACTACCATAAAGGAATTAATATGAGTAGAGTGTCTGTTTCAAAACATCCTGATGGATGGCAAACAAAAGTAGCTGGTAATCAAAGAGCCAGTAAGGTGTGTTCTACACAAGCAGAATGTAGAGAGCATGGAATTAATTTAGCAAAAAAATTAAATGCTGAATTTACACTTCATGGTCAAAATGGTCAAATTCGTGAGAAGAATTCTTATGGTAAAGACCCAAAAAACATAAAAGGTTAGAAATGCAAAAGTTTGTAATCAATAAGAATCAACAATCCAATGGTGACCACGAGATTCATAATGCAACTACAGGTTGTGTTTTTATGCCTAATCCTGAAAATCAGATAAATCTTGGCTATCATAACAGTTGCAAAGAAGCCGTTTCTTATGCTAAAAAACAATATTCAGATAGTAGAATTAATGGTTGTTATTATTGCTGTAGAGCTTGTCATACAAGTTAATTATTTTGCAGATGAAGGGAATCCTCTCTCATCTGCATTTTAAATTATCAAATTTAGTTTAATGGTTTTAAGTCAACAATAGTAACTTTACCACTTCGATTATTGTCTTTGAATTTCACACTTCCTATATGAGGCATATACTCATCATCAAACTCAATCAAAACACACTCTCTATTTCGATGTTTCATTTTACTTGGATTATTTGGTAAAACAATATATTCTTTACCTATTTCATAAAAAACACCATTCACGTTAGCTCTCTTTTTTTCACTCATTGTATCTCCTTATAAATATGATAGTAAAATAACTTCGCTAAAACAAAGTTATAAGATTTTTAATATTAAACCTTTTTATTTTATAAATTGATTTTTGTTACCTTGAATCTTTTCAATCCTCTTATTTCTCTCAATTTCCCATCCATCAACTGGGTCAAGTTTATCCCAAGTTTTAAAAAGTTGTCTTTCTTGTTTTGAGATTCTCATTTTATATTGTTCTTCAAAGTAAAAGTAAGTTCGAGCAATATTACCTCTAATATCCTCTTTAGGTTCAGCACGTCTTGCTTTAAAGTCCACTTCAAAATCTATATTATTTCCATAACGTCCTTCTTCACCTTCAATAATGGCAAATCTAAAATTACTTCTATCAGCATTTAATTCACCAATAGCAGGTACAAGGTTATGTAAATCAGCTTCCATATATTTAAACTGTTGGTTTACTTTAGAACAACACTTTCTTCCTTTATAAGCTTTTCCTTTAGAATCAACACATTGCTCATCTCCTTCTCTCCAACAAGCAAATTGTCTTCCAAAGTTTTCAGCTGGAATAATATGTTCCCACTCAATACGATTAGCTCTTTCATTCTTTTTACCTGATTTGGTATAGGCATTTCTTGGAACATAGCCACATGAACTTTTATCAATCATATTGTTTTTATCTTTATAGTTATATTTACAATTAGCATAAAAGGTAACTTGATGGTCTTTATAAATATCTCTTAATAGTTTTTTTGATTGGTCAAATGAACTTATGCTTTCATTGGCATACAGATTAACAATTAGTAGTAGAATTACACTTAACAGTTTCAAACTTTTCATCCTTTAGATTTATTAATGTATTGTTTTTTATTTCAAAATAGGCATAGTTTATGGCATTTTGTTTCGCATCATCAATGCTTTTAAATAAAAAGTTTTCATAGATATACTCTTTAGTTTTTTTGCCATCATGAAAAAGATGATTGAGAGGTGCTGTGATTACAAATGAGGCATTTTTAAAAACGATTTCAACATAATTTTTATCTGCTAAAGTTGTCAAGTTTTTTTCTGTAATCATGGGCAACCTTTTTGAAGAGTTAAAAATCACTAAAAAGTATTATAAATTAAATAATGTTGTATTTATATTAAAAGGATGAAGTATTTATAAAAGAAGTAAAGAAAACTATACTTATTAAGCTAAGATTAAGCATAATTCCTTTAGAATTTCGGTTCAAAGATAGTATCACTCAAAAAAATTGGCGTTTCATTGAGTGATTTAATCTTTTTACTGATATTGAACAACTTCAAATACGATACAGGTATTTGTTTTGAAATCGCATATATCTATGTAGCATAAAAGTGCAAAAGTATCAAGCCCTAGCACAAAACATCCCTCTTTTAAAAATGTTTCGGGAACCTTACCTTTATATATGCCTACTTCTACTTTTTTACTAACATTGAAAACATTTCTCCAATCTTTTCTAATCTCTGAAATCATTGATAATTCAGCAGTACTCAGCCTTTGAAGGTCGACATATACTGAACGAAAAAACTCAAATGTTTTACCACTAAACGGATAACTTGGTTTCTCAGGAACCACATAACTAACAACAGCACATGTGTCTGCATCCATAATATTCTTGCCCATTCAGGCTCCTTTTGTTTTTAATTTCTATTTTATATATAAATTCTATCATTTTAATTTCCTTTTCGATTTTTTTGATTATTATTGCATGTTTATCCTACATGTTTCACCTCCGTTTCTTTTTCTAATGCTAATCTATTTTTTAGTAATTCATCAAAATCTAAAAGAGAATCTTTGCCATGTTGTTCATATTCTTTCATAAATAATTTCTTCACGAGTTTTTAATACGTTAATGGCTTCTTCAAAAATTCTACTTTTTGTTTTGCCTGTTAGTTTTGTCAAGTCATTAAGTGTTTTATTTGCTTCACCACTAATTGATAAACCTATTTTTGTTCGACCTTTTTTTTCCACAGGTCTACCAACTTGTTTTCCTGTATTTTTTGTTAACATTTTTTCTCCTTAGTTTCCATTTTCCTTTAAAACTTATGTATTATACTAATTTGTTCTAATTATGTCAAGACATAATTAGAACAAATTATATTACAATATATTTTAATCTTTCAATATACGTATTATTGCTAGATAATATACAATAAATCTAAGGAGAATAAATGATTATTGAAAAACTACTAAAGGATTACTTTTTTCATTGTATGTATGAAAAAAACTTAAATCCAAAAACACTACGTGCTTATGCCTCAGATATTGAACAATTTAAAACATTTAAGAATATTGAATCTATGGATATTAATGATGTTAATAAAGAAGTTTTAAAAGAGTACATACAGCATTTGTATACTCTTGATTTAAAACCAAAATCAATCAAAAGAAAACTTGCTACGCTAAAGGCTTTTTTTAACCATCTTGAGTTTGAAGAAATTATTTTAGTGACTCCGTTTAGAAAAATGAGAATATCAATTAAAGAACAAAAAATACTTCCTAAAACAATTCATATGAATAACATTAAAAAGCTTTTCAAATTTGTTTATAAAATTAAATTAAATCATAAAAATTTTAATAGCTTTGCATACAAAGTGATTGTTCGTGATATTGCAATTCTTGAATTTTTATTTGCAACTGGACTTAGAGTATCTGAAGTAAGTAATTTAAAATATACTAATATTGATTTAAATAGCGGAAATGTCAGAGTTATTGGAAAAGGCAATAAAGAAAGAACGATACAAATATGTGATGCAGAAGTCAGAATGGCATTAAAAGAGTATTTTTCTCTTTTTAAAGATGAGATATATAAAAATAAATGGATTTTTATCAATCGACTTGGGAATAAATTTACTGAACAATCCATATCAAATATGATTAAAAAATATCAACAAGCTGCGAATATAAATCAATATCTAACTCCACATATGTTTCGACACTCTTTTGCAACAATGCTTCTTGAAGAAGGTGTTGATATTAGATATATACAAGGTATGCTTGGACATGCATCAATTTCTACAACTCAAATTTATACTCAAATAAATATGAAACAACAAAGAAAAATTTTAGCTACAAAACACCCTCGAAGAAATTTACAATTTTTAGCTTAATATTTAAACATCCTATATGAGAATTTATAGGATGTCTCTCATTTTCTCTGTCAACTTGAATAACTGATAATAAAGAATTATG
>ERZ794982.51-NODE-51-length-97748-cov-11.197885_pt1 | contig 97748 bp, 95 predicted proteins | sample MGYA00433071_ERZ794982 | MGnify/ENA primary metagenome ERZ794982 (study PRJEB30140, sample SAMN00862574) | bioreactor metagenome | study: EMG produced TPA metagenomics assembly of the Bioreactor inoculated with sediment Metagenome (bioreactor metagenome)...
CTATAGTTTAACAACTTGATTCTTGATTTTATGCTTTGTGTTATTTCTTTTCGTAAATTTTTATTTATATTTGCTATTTGAGACATTAAAAAAACCTTACTTTAATTCATTGTAAAAGTAATTATATAAAAAACCTTTACAAAAAATTAAATATGTGGAAATATTTAATTTCCACATATTATAAACTATGCATTTAATGCTACACCAATTCTCCAGTCATCTTCACCAGAAGTACTTGCAGTTTCATGTCTCCAAGTAATTTTTCTATATGCAAAAGATACTTTTTCAAGTGGAGCAACTTGAGTTTTTTCAAGTCCTTCTTCTGTATCCATATATGAAGCAATATCAACAATAACTGCATCTTCTAATTTAATAGTAAAATAATGCTCTGGTTTTCCAGCATAACTTGTTCTATACCATTTTAATTCAACTTCTGTTAAAGTTTCTCCTTTTGTCAATGCATTATATAAAAGAGGAGAACTTTTATCAAAAATTTTTGATATTACTAACGGTTCATGAACTCTTTGACCTGATGGTTGACCTGATTGAGGATCTCTTGGGATTTTAATATCATGAGAGAAACCTTTGATTAAAGCTTCATTCTCATGACCTTTTTGATAAGAGTTACCAACAGATTCTGGTGTAAATGCACCCTCAGTAATTAAACCTTGAGTACTTCCTTTAACTGAAATAAAAATTGGATTATTCATTCGCTTTCCTTATAAATTTTTTGTAAAAGTATTTTAACACTAAATAATTAAATAAATTATTAAATAACTAGTTAAAATGTAAAAAATTTGTAAAAAAATTATAATATTGATTGAAATTTATAGTTCTTATTGAAGAATCAGCAGATAAATTCCTATTAAGCCACTTTTTTAGATAAAAAGGAATTGCATGTGAATTATCAAGAATGATTTTATTATTTCTAATAACAGGTGTTTTTAATGTAAAAAGTTCAAAAATAATAGCTGCAGTAGAATATATATCTGATTTTTCAGTAGGAATTTCTCCATTTATAATTTCTGGTGCACTATATTTTGGATTATATGCTTTTACTTTATTATAGTCTAGATGAATTGAGTTATTATTACAACTCAAAGAAATTCCAAAATCAATTAATATTATCTTATTGTTATTATCAATTATTATATTTGAAGGATTAATATCAGCATGTATTATATTTTTTGAATGTATATATTTAACTGTATTTAAAAGTGTTTTGAAAATATCTATTTTTAAACTTTTATTCATATTAAAAATTGAAATATCATTTAATAGTTTCCCTTCAATATACTCTAAAATCAAATAAGGAATTTTAGTTTTTTTATCAATCCCAAAATCATATACTTTTACAATATTTGGATGATTTAATTCTCTTAAAAATTTATATTCACTAAAAAGCAATGATGAGATATCTTTATTTTTTATAGTAGTTGTATTTGGAAGTTTTATAACAATATTTGAGTTTGTATTAAAATGAAAATCATATATATCTTCTACTAAAAAAACATCACACAAACCACCTTGTGCTATTTTATCTTTTATCACATACCTTTTATTAAATATGTTTTTTATTTGTGAATCTTGTTTTTTTGATGTTTTTTTGATGTTTTTCAAAAGGTCATTCATCATTTTAATACCTTATTTATTATAATAGCTGTTATGTTATCTTGAGCTTTTGTTTTTAAGATATTTGAGATTAAGATATCCATACTTTTTTTTATTTCTTTTTGTTTCATAAAATATGAAATTGTATCTTCACTAATAAAATCATAAAGACCATCAGAACATAATAAAAAACGATTTATTTCATCAATATAAAAAGAACTTTTTTCAAGTATAAAACTTTTACTTGGTGCACTAATTGCAGATGTCAATACTTTCTTACCATTTAAAAGTTTACTATGATCTTTTGTGTGATATTTAAGAATATTTGTATAACTATAACATCTACTATCTCCACAATGAAAGCACACTGCCCTATTTTCATAAATATATAAAAGTACTACCGTTGTTCCAATAATATTATTTGGTTTTTTTATTTGTTTTTGTAAAAGTTGATGGGCTTTTATTAATTGATTTTGAATTATCTCAACATTTTTGCTAAAAGAGTTAGTTAAAACTAACTCTTCAAATAAATCCGTAATTAAATGACTTGCAAAACTCCCATCATTATGACCTCCCATTCCATCACAAACTATCCATATACAATTTTTATCATCAATAAAAAATGAATCTTCGTTTGATTCTCTTACATATCCAGGGTGAGTAAAATAAACACTTTCAAACATATTATAAACTCTTTGGTAATTTAAATGTTTTTAAATAATTGTAATTAGTAAATGCTTGACTAGTTTCACCTTTTAGATAAAAAGAACCTGTATATTTTTTATCTTCATATTTAATAATAACAGAATCATTAGAATCTTTTTTTATTTTAAACTTTTCAAAAATTTGAAAGATTGCCCAATCATTATCTAAATATTTACTAACTACAGATTGTGAATTTAAATCAAATAATTCAAACTTTACAACACTATTTAAACTACTTGGAGGCCATATTAAATTTTTATTTTTTATAGGACCATGTTCATAATACAAAATATCATCATTATATGTTAACTGCATCGTAGATAAATTCCCACCTAAAACATAAGGCTTAATACTTAAAATAAAACCTAAAGAACCACTATTCCTAAAAAAACTTTTTTTAATTTTAAAAGATTTTATAAGTGAGTCTATAAATACTTTATTTATATTTAAAGAGGCTCCATCTAGATTATTAATTGAATATCTATTATTTAATTTATTTATTTTTATAAAAAGTGATATGTAATTTTTATAAAAGTTATCAATAATCCCATCTTTTTTGAAGAAATCATTGAAATCTTCAAGCCTAATATAATCACTTTTAGTATTTGATACAGGATATTTATTTTTTATTTTTTCTTCATAAAATAAAAATAACTCTTCTTTGTATTTTTTATTCAAATATACTTTTGCTTCTTTTAAAATAAAAAACCAATTATTTTGTAAAAGTTGCAAATACCATTTTTTTATATGAATAGGTAATGTATTATAAGAAACTACAAAAGGATCAATTCTTCTTTCTATTCTATCTTTTACTAATCTAAAAGATTCAAAAGATGAGTTTACCGAGCTATCCAAAGATACCATTGTTTTGTAAACACTGTTTAATTTTTTAGTAGCTGATTGAAGTAGTCCTAAAGCTTGTTCATTTTTATCCAATAATTGATGATAAGGTTTAAAGAACTCTCTTAAGTTTTTAATACTTCTATTATCAATTAATCTTGAATCTTTATTGTTATCTAAAGCATTTTTTGCGACAGCTCTACCAATTTGTCCTGGAGCTACTGTTGAAGCAACGGCTCTTGTAACATTTCCATTAGAACTTGCTTTTAATTTTAGCATTTCAGTAGGAGTGTAGATATCTGTATTATCTTTTAATGCAAGAATTATAGAGTATATAGGAGAATCTGCTGAACTAAAAGTTGATAATTGATTATTAAGTTCTGTTATTCTTCCTTTTTTTGGAATACTTAAAGAAGATAATGCTTTTAACCATTGCTCTTTATACTCTGAATAATATAAACTTAATATTTTTTTATAATTTGCATCAATAAAAGCTTGAGTTAACTCTTCTGTTCTTCCTAATACCCAATTATTTTCTAAAACTTCTTTAGTCAATGCTTTTCCATCTTTCATCATTAAAGAATGACCTTCTTTAGTAAACATTCCTGGAATTTTAAAATTGCTTCCTTTGAAAACATTTAAATTTCCAATTAAAGCTTGAGAAAAAGTAAAATCTTTTAAATTTAAAGTCTTTATTTTTATTTTTAAACTTTTATAACTTAGTGCATCTAATCCAAATTTCATTAGTCTATTTCTAGCAACTTTTAATAAATCATCATTTAGTTTTTGTGGCTTAAAGCCTGCATTAAGAACATTTTGCCAATGAAAGTTTAAACTATTTTGTAACTTTGGATAGCTTTTATATAATTCATTCCATCTTTTAGACATATATAATCTTAAAAACTTTTTATCTAACTTATCAGTTCTTTTTAGCATTACATAGGCTTTAGTATTATCCCATGATAAATCAAAATCGTTTAAATCTCTTTTTATCTGAGTTTGAATATCTAATTCAACTCTTTTTAATAAAAGTTGTTTTAAATCATTTGTATATATTGTTTCAAGTTTCTCTCTTCTATCATCTGTTTTATAAAAGATTAAATTCCAAAAATTATTAGCAACTTTTGTTTTATCTAGTTGTTTTATTTCTTGAAGATTATTCAAAACTAATGCAATATCTTTAAAACTATCAGAATTGTAAGTTTTATTTCTTTGTATTTTATATTTTAAGTAACTCTTTTCTAACTTTTTTAAAGTATTGTTATGTGTAATAAAATCATTAACTATAAATACCGTAGAAAAAACTATTAATAAAAAGCTTAAGGTATAAGCTATTATTTGATTACGCTTTAATTTTTTCTTATAGTTATCATCCATTTTTAAAATTTCAGACTCAGGGAAAACAATATCTTTTAATATTTTGTAAATAAAAAAACCTTTTTTATTAGTATTACTATATTCTAATTGTTCTTCTGATATTAATGCATTTTGATTTTCTATACAAGATACACTAGTAAAGTATAAACCTCTTAACATTAAAGATTTTCTATATCTTGTTTGAGCAAAACAAATATCAATAAAAAGAGTAGTTTTATCAAAAAGTTGAGAAAAATTATCTGTAAAAAGATAAGTTTTAGAACGATTTTTTTCTTCCCATTCATAATGCAATTTAGTTAAAATAGAGCTACTTAATCTTTTTAATAACTCTTCAAGTTTTGGTTTTATTAATCCTGATTCAATATTTTCATCTTCATTAAGTGTTATACCTAAAATTTCATCTTTTTCATCTTCTTTTAAATCATTGAAGTATTCGTTAAAACCTGAAATTTGATCACATTTTGTTACAATTAAATATATAGGAATACTTGACATAAAGGCTTTTGAAAGTTCATCAAATCTATCTCTTAAATCTTTTGCATACTGTTCTAACTCTTTTTCAGAGTAATTTAAAATCTTTTCTACACTTATTGTCAAAATTATTCCATTTATTGGTCTTCTCCATCTTTTTTCAACAAATAACTCTAAAAATTTTTTCCAAACAATAGAATCTTCTTTATTCTCTTTTAGTTGTATATAATTTCCTGGTACATCAATAAAGATTGAATGTTCTGCAAAATACCATTGAAATTTTTGACTACTTCCCTCTTCTACAACACTTTTATTTTTATAATCAATATTTAATGGAAAGCTCAATCCAGAAGACTCTATAAGAGTAGTTTTACCCTCTTTAGAATCACCTAAAATTAAATACCAAGGTAGTTCATATTTTACATTTCTTTTATTTTTATAAAGTGAAGATTTTTTGATAATCTTTATTGCTTCTTTAAACTTAGTTTTTAAATCATTTACTTTATCATTTATTATTTTTTTGAATTCATCTTCTAACTCTTTTTCTTTTCTTTTTTGCTCAATTACCTCTTTTGTTTCTGGTTTTTTAAATACAATTATAAGTAAAATAGAAATTATTGTAATAGAAAAAATTGATGATGCAACTAAAAGTCTACTTGACAAACTTTTTAAACTATCAAATAAATATGGCCATAAAAAAATAATTAAAAGTGATATTATAAAAGAGATTAGTATAGTCCAAAAATATGGATTTTTAAATATAGTTTTCTTCATTATTTCAAATCCTTAGTATCTATAAAATTTATCTGTTTAATATCTTCTTGTAATATATTCATAAAATCATTATTTTGTGAATTTAAACTAAAAGATAATGTGGTATATATAATAGTTAATAGTGTAAAAATTATTAAGATCAATAAAGGATAAGAAAGCTTATCAAAAAGTCTAAATTTTTGTTTTGAGGCCTCTTGTTTTGTATAAAAAGAGAGAGGTTCTCTTCCTTGTACTATCATTATTTGCTTAAAAAGGCTCTCTTTTAATATATTTAGTTCAATTTTCCCTTTATTCATTACTCTGTATTTACCCTCAAATCCCAATGCTAAACAAACATACATTAATTCAAGAATATGAATATATTTTGCAGGGGTTTTTAAGAATTTATCTAAAAGATGAAAAAAGTTTTCTCCTCCATATGTTTCATTATGAAATAAACTTAATAAACTATTATTTGCCCAATCATGTTGTTTACCAAAATGGGTAGAATTTACTATTTCATCAACAAAAGTACATAATATATATCTTGTAACTAAAATCTCTGTTTCAATGATTTCAAATTCATTTGCTTTATCATTAAAATGGTTGATCTTATCTACAAAGTTTTCTCTTACTTTATTTATTTCTAAATAATCAGTTGAATCATCTAAGCTATAAATATAATTAAAAATAGGAATAGATGCACTAATAAAAGGATTAAAACTAATTTCAAAATCATTAATATTAAAACTTCTATTTCTTTTAAAATAACTAGCTTTATTTTTTAGTTTAGTATATGTTTTTTCTACATCTGTAGCAGTATAGTTTGTTATATAACCACCATTATCTTCTGCTGTAACTAATATAGTCTTATTACTCATTGTTTACTCTTTAATTGCCCATAAAGCATATGAAATATCATCAACTTGCGTAGATAAATGAAATGCAAATCCAGCAGACTTTGCTAACTCTTTTTTATTTTCTTGTGTTAATTCAATTTTAAAATAAAGATGATTTGTTTTGTAAGGTATCTCTTTTGGTGCAGTATTTAATGCTTTTAACTTAAATCCAACCAAATGAAAGTTTACAAGGTTTTTAATAGTTTCAATTGTTCCTATTTTAAGCCCTGTTGTTAAGATTTCTTTTAGTTTATCTGTTGAGATACTTGCACTTACTGCAAAAATAAAAGTTGAATCATTTAAAATTTTCTTATCATTTAAAGCAGCTATATATATGCCATATTTCTTCTGCTCAATATTTAAAGAAATACTATTTTGCTCAAGAACCATGCTAAGCATTCCTTTTAATTTTTGCAACAAAGTTAAAAAGCAATTATGTTGTTCATAATGATTGTAATTTATTATTTCGATATCTCTTCTAGTTTTATTCATAAATACTGCTAATTCTGAGCTTAATGATGATAGTTCTAAAAAAAGTTCATCAGGATGAGTTTTTTCTTGAGATAAATAATATGATATTCTTGCATATGATTTATTTAATAGCTGTAACATTAAATAATGTCCTAATTCCGTTGATTGCAGTGTTGTATCACTTATTTTCTCCGCAAGTTTTTCCGCTCTATAATTCAACATACTTGATAACTCTTTTATTTTTGACAATAAAGACTCGCATGAATTTAAATGTAAAAAAGTAGGTTCAAAGCTTGATTCTAGACTAACACTTTGTGTTGCACTAACATTCCCGATTTTTGCAACTTTAAGTTTCAATAGACCTTGATTAATATCTTCTTCAAATTGAAGTTTAAAATTATATTTTGCAATCAATATATCACTTGAACTATTTTCTCCTGCATTAATATTTGGAATATCTTTGATTAGTTTTGATTTATATCTTGTTAAAAGAGTTTCTTGTTCTTCAAAATGTATTTCATCACTATTTTCAATATATAAAGGTAAAGTTAAATATATAAATTTACCAACATCTGAAGCTTTTACTTCAATAATTAAATCATTTTCATTTTGAGAAGATAGTTCAAAAAGTGTACCATCAGGTAAAATTCCACTAGCACTTTTAATTAATAACTTACCTGTATTTAAAAGGGTTTTATCTATATCTAGATTAAAAAAGCCCCAATTATTTGCTCTACTTTCAATAGTTCTAGTTCTTAGCTCATGGCTATAGTGCCTATCATTTTGTTGAAAATGTTGAGGTCTTATAAAAAGACCCTCTTTCCATACTATTTTATTTTCCATTAATCTACTCTTTCTAGCTTAAAATTTTTTACTTTTAACTCTATATAGTTATATTCATCTTTTTCTAAATTAATAACATATTTCCATTGTTTATTTTTATTTAGTTTTCTAAAGTTCCCAATTACACCTAAAAATTTTGTCTTTTCATTAAAAGAGATTTTATATGTTTGTTCTTGTTGGGGAGTTATTACTTGCTTTGTTTGTGAAATCAAATCATCTCCTAATTTTCTACCAGATCTTTCTAAAAGACTCCAATAATCATACTTTATAAACTTTTCTGCTGATTTCAATTCATAAAAAGTAAGCATTAAAGGAGATGAGATATCATCCAAATCTTGATTTAAATCTTTTGAAGAAGTAACAACTAATTCTAAATGTGTTGGTTTAGTAGAACACCCATTTAAAATAAATATTGCTAAAGTTAAAATAATTAATTTTAGTTTCATTGTTTTTCCTTATAGTGATGTGAGTTTTATTGTATACAAAATATTTTTGTACTCATTTATAAAATCATTCATAATTAACTCTTGTCCATGGTTTGGATTTTCATCGATTTTATTAAGCATTTTTGAATAAGAATTCCAAAGTTGTGATTTCTTAGGTAATAAACTATTTATTTCATTATTACTTTCAAAATAATATTCTAAATTTTTTGGTGAAAATTTTGAAGCAGTGATATTAATTAGATTTTTACTAGTTCTGTGTAATGCTACATTATGAGTATCTAATTCTTTAAAAGACTTTGATACAGCTTCTGATAAGCTAACTTTTTCAGTATCGTTTATATCAATTACATTTAAAGCTAGTAATCCCATATTTATTGGATTTTTCATTTTTATATTTTCTTGAATATTCAAATCTTTAGTAATTTTTTCTTTTATAGATAAAGAGTTTTTTAAGCCCTCTAATGAATTTATTACAATGTCTGAGATTTCATTTAAGACATTTTCCCTCTCTTTTTTTGATAAACTATCAAATTCAATTCCTAAATTTTTTCCTAATATTTGTAACTCATCTTCAACACTAGCAATCTCTTTATTAAAATTTTTTTCTACTTTTTCATCTTTAATATATGTATCAACATCAATATGATCATCTAAAATATCTTTACTAACTTTTTGTTCTTCTTCATAAATAGTTTCAACAATTGTATTTGAAGTTGTTTCTTCTTTTAATATATCTAAAACACTAGAAGAATAAGTTTCTTCTTCCATTGATAAATTTTTCAATTCATCATCAATTAAAAAATCATCTGGAATCAATTTGTTTTCATTAAACTTTTCTTGTGTATTAGAGTAATCAAGTGTTGTAAATCTTGCTTGAAGTTCATACTCTCCTACTATAAAAATATCTAAATCATTTATTTTTACAGGTTCATTTTTCACTAGTTTTGAAAATGGATTTTTTAAAAAAGTACCATTTGTACTTGTATCTTCAATGAAGTATTGATTATTTTCAAAATGTATTAAAAAATGATTACTTGAAATAATATTTTTAGTATCAGCTAGTTTATTATCAATATCATCAGATCTTCCAACTACTCCACCAGTTTTATTAAATTGAAAATTTCTTTTTAATAATTTTTCTTGAGGATGCTTAACTATATCAAGGATTAATTTCATTTTAAATCCTCAATCTCTGGTTTAGCTTGATACAATGGTTTATAAGTTTCATGAAAACTTGCACATCCTGAAAACAAAATTATAAAAAAAATAAAAAATAATTTTTTCATCATAATTTCTCCTTTATTTAATCAATATTTCATTACTCTTTGAATCTAGATTTAAAGAGATATTTTTTATTTTCTTTTTATTTATAGACGAATCCAATAAATATTTAGATAACTTTGGCATAATTTTTGTATTAATTATCAAATCAATATTTCGAGCACCTGTATCAATATTGTTTGATAAACTAACTATATATTTGATAAGTTTTTCATCAATTTCTAAATCGATTTCTTTTTTAAGTAATTGTTTTTTAGTTATTTCAAACTTTTGTTTTGTAATTTTGATTAAAGCCTCTTCATTTAAATTAAAATACGGAATCACATTCATTCTTCCAAGTAATGCAGGTTTTAAATAATCACTAAGCACAGGTGTAATAACTGATGAAAGCTCTTCTAATGAAATATTATCTTTATTATTTTGACAATAACTTGTTATTTCTTTAGTTGCTAAATTAGAAGTCATAATTATCGTAGTATTTTTAAAATCAATTACTCTTCCTTCTCCATCATTTACTTCTCCTTTGTCAAAAATTTGATAGAAAAGATTTAAAATATCAGGATGAGCTTTTTCTATTTCATCTAGCAATATAACTGAATATGGTTTTACTCTAACAGGATCAGTTAGTTGACCTCCATCACCATACCCAACATAACCAGGAGGTGATCCTATAAGTCTTGAAACTGTATGCTTTTCTTGAAACTCTGTCATATTTATAGTAGTGATAAACCTTTCACCACCATACATAAGTTGAGCTATTGCTTTTGCTGTTTCTGTTTTACCAACTCCACTAGGTCCTACAAGTAAGAATACACCAGTAGGAGAGTCTTCTTTTTTCAATCCAGAAATTGAAATTTGCAAAAACCTATTTAAATATGATATTGCTTGTTCTTGACCTATAACTTTGTCTTTAATTTTATCTTCAAGTTCAACAACTGTTTTTATTTGCTCTTCAACCATATTCCCCAAAGGAATTCCTGTCCATGAAGATATAACTTTTGCTACTTGTTCTTTATTAACAGTATTAAAAATATACATATTGTTTTTTTGTAAAGTTTTAAGCTGGGTTTTTAGTTTACTTTTCTCTTTTTTATCTTTGCATTCTCCAATTTGTTCTAAAACTTCTTTTTGTTTTTCCCAGTTTGTTCTAATGAGTTTTTCTTCATCTTCATAGACTTTAAGCTCATTTTTTAAAATCTTAATTTTTTCTTTGTTATTTTTTATTTTGTTTACATCATCTCTTTGTAAGAACTCTATTTCTCTTTCTTTTTCTAATATCTTTGTAGCAATTTTTTGTAATTCAAAAGGTATATTTGATTGACTAATTTTTACATTTGCACAAGCAGTATCTAAAACATCAATTGCTTTATCAGGAAGTTGTCTACCTGTTATATATCTAGCAGATAAAGATGAAGCACTTTTTATTGCATCATCTTCAATATAAACATCATGTGCTTCTTCATATTTTTTAGCAATTCCTCTTAAAATTGTTGTAGCTTCAGTTACTGTTGGTTCTAAAAGATTGATTTTTTGAAATCTTCTTGATAAAGCGGGATCTTTTTCAAAATATTTTCTATATTCTAACCATGTAGTTGCAGCAATTGTTTTGAGTTCTCCTCTTGCTAGTGCAGGTTTTAATAAATTTGCAGCATCTGAACCACCTTCATTTCCCCCTGCTCCTATTAGTGTATGAACTTCATCAATAAATAAAATTACAAATTCACTACTTGCTTTTAATTTATTAATTACCTCTTGCAATCTTCTCTCAAACTCTCCTTTTACACTTGCTCCAGCTTGTAAAGCACCAACATCTAAAGATAATATTTTTGCTTCTTTTAATTGAATAGGAACTTCATTATTAACAATTTTTAAAGCTAGCCCTTCAACTACTGCAGTTTTTCCAACACCTGCCTCACCAACTAAAATAGGATTATTTTTTCTTCTTCTTAACAAGATATCAATTGCTTGTTTTATCTCATCATCTCTACATAATACAGGATCAATTCTATTTTCTTTTGCTAATTGGGTTAAATCTGTTGTATACTTTTCTATTTCACTTTTTGTATTTGAGTTTTCATTAGAAGTCTTATTTTCAATTGGTTTCTCATTTAATCCCTCTATTAAGGATTTTAGCTCTTCTACATCAATTTCTTCAAATATTTTAAAGTATTTTGTATTTGAATATTTAATACTATTTTCAAATAAAGATAAAATCATTGAAGATTGCGTTATTTCATTTTGATTTAAAATAAGCTTTGCATAAGAATAAGAATCTTCAAGCCAATTAACTAAAATAGTAGAGAATATAGGGCTGTTTGATTCACTTATACTTATTTTTACTTCTTTTTGAATTACTTTTATTAACTCATTTTTATCAATTCTGTACTGATTTAACATCAAAGAAAATATGCTATTTTCATCTTCTAAAAAAACATATAAAATATCTTCTATTAAAATTTCACTTCCACCTCTTACAATACATCTTTGTGCTGAGTTTTCAAGATATTTTTTTGTTTGCTTATCTAAATTATTTATCAAATTTTTTAATTCTAATTTCATTATAATCCTTTTTGTGCTATTACTATTTTTTCATCGTAGAATGTTTGCCCAATCCAACTATTTATTCCCAAAAATTGTTTGGCATTAATATCAAGAGAAAGAGACTCTTTTTCTTCTTTTTTTACTTCAAAACAGACTTCATGTTTAAGTGGTTCATTTAAAGAAAACGCAATTAAATCTTTTAATTCTTTCATTTTAAATCCTAAAATACTATACTCTAGTAGTTGTTGATTAGTAACATTTTTTAATAGGATCTGAAATTTGGCATTTTTACTTTTAACAGATTCTCCTATTAGAAAACTACTATTTAAACTACAGTTTTCATCACCTAAAGAACATCTTTGAAAAGAAGGTATATTATAATTATCTTCAATGCATTGAATTATTTCTAATTCATTATGATTTAAGTAGTGTCTTAAAATCGATTTTAAAGTTCCTGCTGATTTATGTTTCATAAATAAAATTCCAATATATGGAATAAGTTTTCTTAAATTTAAGGAACTATTATTTTGTAGTCTGTTTGAATATAATCCTAAAAATGAAAATATATATTTTGAAAATTTGTCTTTTAAATCATTTTGATATTGTATATAATATCTATGTTTTTGCCATATAGGATAGATAAACCTTTGCAAATGATGATTAAATAAATTAAGGAAATCATGTAATATATAGTCACTATCAATACTATATAAAACCATTTCACTATAATGAGATGGTAAAGGAGAAGAACTACCAAATATACCTAAAAAGTTTAAAGTAATTTCAGCTTTTATATCATTCTGTTCTTCAAAAAGAATTACTTTTAATACTTCTGATTTTTGAAAAGACAAACTTGGATTTGAACTAAATTTAATAAGTTCATAAACTTCTATACTATTTTTGTTTATATGAAAATCTTTTAAATATCCACATACAACCCTTATAATTTGTGGTAATGAATATTTAGAAATACTCTCATTTAAACTACTATTTATTTCTTCAATTTTCATATTAATCTTCTACTATATTAATGTTTGTGAACCAATTTTTGCAGGCCACTGAAAATAGTCTTCATTATTTATATCAACACTTAATTTATGAAATGAATTTAGATTACTATAAAGTGCAAAAAATTCATTTAATACACAACAAAATATGTAAGCTTCTCCAAGACAAGAGAAGTTTAAAGGATTAACTTTTAATTTTATATGAGTTCCTCTTATTGGTAAACCTTTATCTATCATTTCACAAGTTTCATATGAAATATTTTCAATCCCTTTTAATTGCATTGCTGTTTTTTCTTTTTGTTTTCTATCAAATGCTCCATAAAAATCATAAGTTTCTAAGATGGTTCTTAAAGAATTAATATCTTCTAAAGAGAGATAATTCAAAGACATATTAGAAATCACTCTCCACAAAAAATCTCCTGAAATTGGAGGTGGATAGCTTTGTGTAGGAATAGTAATATTTTGAAATTTTAAATTTGCACTTTTTGATAAAGGATTTGCAGTATCAATTTCTTTTAATAAAAGTTTTGAAGGTAAGTTTTTATTTGTACACAATATTTTTACTGATATTGTTGCATTACTTTTTAAAATATCTTCTTCTAATCCTTTTGAATTGGAAAATCTCAAGTATGTATTTGTTTGCGCTTCATCATTTGACAATTTAACTCTTGATGAGTAATACTCTGTATTTGATAAGTTATGTTCAAATGTTTCAAAAGGCATAAAATCCTCATAACTTGACTTATTTGCAATCCAACCTCTTACATTTTCAATTGAAAAAACTTCACTTTGATTTTTATCTAAATTTGAAGGAACTACTAAATACTCTTCATCATAACTTGTTTTTCTAATTGGCACAGAATCTGTCTCAAATAGATTAACTATAGGAGTACTATATAAAAAGAAGTTGCTAATGCTTGGAGTTTCAGATTGTTTTATCTTTTTAGAAAATGTTATTTTTATAGTAAAATTTCTACTTTTTTCTAAGATTTCATTTGATATGGTATTAATATTTGATAAATTTAATATATCAATAAATAAAAACTTATCTTTAAAACAAAAATATTCTTGTAGCAAAATATATCCATCAAAAACATTTAAAGAATAAGGCATAAGATTTTGGTTTGAATTAAAGCCAACTTGTTTTATTGAGTTTTTATCGATTGATATTGAAGCAAGTTCTTTACTATCATCAGAATTAATAATCAAATCAATTTTTTCAACATAGTTTGTTAGAAAAAGATATAAATCTTGTGCAATAAATTTAGAACCACCTAAATGTAACCTTAAATTCTCAAATGTTAAATCTTGTAGTGTTCCAATTGTTGACATTTGAAAAGACAATTCAAGATCACTTTTTTTACTATATGTATAGTAATTAACATTTTGTAATTCAAAGGGCATAACAGTAAGTTCATAAGCAGTTCTAAATTTACATTGTGAATTATTTATACTTTTACTTAAAACTTCAGTATTTTTTTCAACTTTAATATTTTGAGTTGAGTCTTTGATTGATTCATATTTAATAATAGAGTACGATGGTATTGGTCGAATATAGTTTGGCCAAAGTAGTTGAACTAAAGTATGAGAAACTTCTGGTAATTCATAATCAAGTTGCTGTTTTAATCTCCCTGTTAGAAAAGAAAAACCCTCAAGTAGTCTTTCCACATCAGGATCTTGTCCTTCTTTTGAAAGATAAGTTGATAATCCAGGATTTTTTTTAGAAAACTCTGAACCTTCAAGTCGTAATGAGTTTAATTCTTTTTTATAATAGTCATTAAATGTCATCTTTAAATATCTTTACCTTTCCATTTTTTAATAAATTTGCTCTATAACTTACTTTTTTGCTTCTACCATTTATTACTAGATATCCTTGTATTAAAATTGTCATTTCATTAAAACTTAAATTTTCTCTTAAAATTCCAACTTTTGTTTTATACAATCTAGGCTCAAACTTTTTTATAGCATTTTGTGAACTTTTTTCTATAAATTCAATAGAGTCATTCATACTTAAATTTATATTATTTAAATCTACTTTTCCATAATCTTTCGATATTTCAGCACTTCCTGCATTTGTAGAGAAGATTCTTGAAAGATTATTTGCAATTGATGCATATAATGCTTCTTCTTTTGAATCAAACTGTTTATCATCAAAGCTTGAGGATAATCTTTCAAATAAACTTCCCTTATACATCTTTTACTCTTTATCTAACTTACCAACAAGTGATAACTCAAAACTTGCACCCATGTATTTAAAATGAGGTCTTAATGAAATTCTAACTTTATACCAACCTGGATCATCAGCAACATCTTCAACATCAATTGCAATATCTTTAAAAGGTCTTTTACTTCTAATTTCTGCACTTGGATTTTCTTGATTTGCAACATACTGCTTAGCCCATTTATTAAGTTCTCTTTCTAAATCTGATCTTTCTCTCCATGAACCAATGTACTCTCTTTGCAATACTTTTATATAATGAGACATTCTTGTAATGGCAAATAAATATGGTAATTGAGTACCTAATTTATAATTTAATTGTGCTTCATTACCCTCAGGAGTATTTGCAAAAAGTTTTGGCTCTTGTGCTGAACTAGCAGCAAAGAATGCAGCAGTATTACTTCCTTTTCTCATAATCAATGGAATAAAACCTTGTTCAGATAATTCATACTCTCTTCTATCTGAAACTAAAACTTCTGTTGGTATCTTCATCTCAATATCACCCATACTCTCAAAAGTATGTACAGGTAAATCTCTAACTTCACCACCTGATTTTGGTCCTATTATATTAGTACACCATCTATAACTTGCAAAACTATCAGTTAATTTACTTGCAAAAGCATAAACTGTATTTCCCCATAAATAATCTTCATGACTTTTTGAAACATCTTCTTTATAAACAAAATTTGAAATAGGATTATCTTCTGGATCATAAGGAGGTCTAAGTAAAAATCTAGGAAGAGTAAGTCCTACATATCTTGAATCTTCATTTTTTCTAAAGCCTTTCCAAGCTGCAAATTGTGGAGATGTCATTACATCTTCTATATCTTTTAAATCAGGAAGCCCCTCAAAACTATCTAGTCCAAAAAACTTAGGACCTGCTGCACTAATAAAAGGTGCATGACTCATTGCAGAAATTGAGGCTACTTTATTTAAAAATTTTATATCCATATTTGAAGGAGAAAGTTCATAATCAGCAATGATAGTACCTACTGGTTCCCCACCAAATTGTCCATATCCTGCACTATATACATGCTTATAAAGACCTGTTTTTGTAATATCTAAGCTATCCTCAAAATCTTCAATTAATTCTTCTTTTGATACATTTATAAATTCCATTAAAATATTTTGTCTAAAGTCAGTTCTTTCAACTAACATATAAAGACCTTTCCATTTTGATTCTAATGCCTGAAACTGTTCATGATGCAAAACTTCATCCATTTGAGCAGATATTTTTTCATCTATTTCTGCAATCATTTTATCTATAATAGATTTATTAACTTTTTCTTCTTTATTATCAGATTTAATTAATTCTTCTACAAGTGCTTCTACGCCTGTTTTTACAACTGAATAGCTGTCATCATTTTGATTTATGCTTGTTTGAGCTACAATATTATCTAATAAACTTAATTGTTCTATATCTGAAATATTGTTTTGTGAAACTTGTTCTGTAGTCATCTAAACTCCTTTTATTCTTTAACACCAAGATTTAATTCATTCATCAATTTATCTCTTTCTTCTTTATTTGAAATAGCATCTTCAATAGCTTTTCTAAATGCAGGTACATTTCCTAATGGACCTTTTAAAGCCATCAATGATTGTCTTAATTGCATAAGAACTTTTAATTCTGGGATATTTTCAACTATTTTTTCAGGTGAAAAATCTTTAATACTATTAATTTTTAAATCTACATTCAATGAAGAATCTTCTTCTTGTGTTAATTTATTATCCACATTAAATGTTACAGATAAATCTTGTGCTTTTAATACATCGTTAAAGTTGTTTTTATCTATTTTTACAACTTTTTTCTCTTCAACAGGTTTTTTTTCTTCATTTGGGTTATATTCTCCCAATAAAGTAATCTTATATGGAATTTCTATCTCTTCTGTCATATCTCCTGTTGCAGGTTTATAAGTGACGTTAATTCTCTCTTTTGGTGATTCTGATTGTTTATTCATCTATATTCTCCTAATTTAAATATTTATTTTTAATGCACTATTTATATCAATTTTACAAAGTAGTGAATAATATTTTTCTATTTGTTCATTCTCTACTTGGATGTTGCTAAATGAGCTTAAAAAAAGTACATACACTTCTGATACAAGTTTTGCATCCCATTGTATTAAATTGTGTTTTACAATATATTTTTCAAGTTCATCAAATAGTGCTAAAGCCATACTCTCTTTATTGTTTTCTATAGCTAATTGCATTTGCTTTAATCTTAAAAGAAATTTATCTTTTATATTTTGTGAACTAATATATTTTTTATCTATTAGGTTTATTGCCTCCTTAAAATTTAAAGTTTCATCTACTTCAAACTCACAATCATTGTTTTTATTTGAACTATTTGCATTCTCTTGCATATTTTCATTAAGCCATTTTTTAGTTTTAGGTGATGCGAAATTACTATGGTCTTTAAATTTTAAATCAAGTATTCCTTCATTTGTTTTTAAAAAATAGATTAATAAATTTTTTACTTCATTTGCTTGTTTTTCTTTATTTAATTTTTTGAAAATATTATATATATAATAATGCCCATCAAACCAAAAAGGAGAAACTTCCACAATTTCTTCAATTAACTTTACTGCATCATCATAGTTTGAATTTTTATACAAACTTTTTACTTCATCGATTTCTAATATTGAAGGAGGATTTAATTGTGTAATTGAGTTTTCATTTAAAGGAAGTCCATCAGTTTCAAGCCAAGACAAGAATCTTGTAATTCTTAATGCTTTAAGCTCAATAAAATCTTCTTCTCTATAAAAATGTGCTAATTTTGAAGCATCTTTTTTCAATTCCCTTAAAAAAGATATTGCTTTATGTGAATCTAATTCATCTTTTTGTTTATTAATTTGAGTAACTTGTTCTTTTTTTTTCAGTTCTTCTTTTGCATTTTGTTCTTGTAGTTTAGCTTTAAGTATATTTATAATCTTTTTAAAATATACATCTTCATTTTCTAATAATTTATTAAAAGTATTGTTAAGTTCCATAAAAAGTTCATAGAAAACTTCAATATTAGAAGTAAAATTTTGGCTTATTTCTAAAGTCAACTGTTCTTCAAACCAAAAAATAATATTTGTTTTACCTTTAATAGATTTAGGATATAATTTATCGTTAAATTGATTTATGAAATTTATATAAATAGGAAGATTAACTTCTAATCCTATAAAAGAGTTTACTTTCCAACATGAATATATCCACCAAGTTGCAATCTTAAAATCTTTACTTTTATTTATAAGAAAATCTTGAGTACTATTTAATACTAACTCCCAATCTGTAGAACCATCAAAAAAAGCACTGTGACTTTTATCTATTTCTTGTTCAATCGATAAAAAAGCATCATCATATTTAAAATCTTTTCCCACAATTGAATCATCAATTGATTGAAGAATTAATGCACTCAAAAAACTTTCTCCTTTTCATATAATTTAGCTGTTAAGTTATAATTTTTACGAAATTGTAACTAGAAATATTTTAATTTATGTTAAAAAATTACTATATATATTATTTAATTGTCTATTAAAAAATTATTTATATCTACTATTAATAATATTTTATGTTATCTTGACATGAACTAGAGGTAATTTTATAAATTTAAAAATTATTTAATTTATAAAAATTTTATAAATTATTTTAAAAAACAAAAAAACTATATTAAAATTAATGATAAATTTGTACAATATATATATTAAAGGAATTTAAATATGAAATTATTAGTAATTATTGCCCATGGAAGTCGATTAGAAAGTTCAAATAAAGAGATACAAAATTTAGCAAAAAAGTTAATAATAAATAATATAGATGATAATTTAAAAATCACCTATGCATTTTTAGAGTTATGTGAACCCACAATTTATAAAAGCATAAAAAATGAAATTGTAAATGGATGTAACGAAATAGAAGTTTTTCCATATTTTCTTGCAGCAGGTAAACATGTAAAAGATGATATTCCAAAAGAAATAGATAAATTAAAAGAAGAGTATCCAGATATTAAATTTAAGATTCTTCCACATTTAGGAAGTTGTAAAGAAATTGTACCACTTATATTTTCACAATTACAAGATAAAGAGTAAAGACAAATAGCTAAAAAAAGCTATTTGTATAATTATCTTCTTCTATATCAATTTCAATATAAATATTATCACTATAATCTAAATATATACTATATTCTCCAAAGTTAACAGATTTTTCAATATCTCTTTTATTAAAATAAACTTCGCACTCATGAGTATCTAAATTATTTAAATGATACTCAACTATTGAAGGTGGCATTTTATTTATAGCCTCCTCCAATGAATTGAAACAATCAATTCCAAAAGTATTAAAAAGAGTATTTTTATCTATGTGTTTAGTCATAGCTATCTTTAATTATTAAAACCATTTAGTAAAGAAGCCATTCTATTTAAATCTATTTTATTTTCACTATTACTAGATTCTTTGAAATTTGCAGAAGTATTGTCAATTTCTTCTTCTAGTATTTGATCTAAACTACTATTTTTAGAATTATCTTGTTCTTTAATAAAGGTTTCTTTTTCTCTTGAATCAAACTTATTATTATCTTTTTCATATTTGTTAGAATTTTTTTTGCTACCTAGAAGATTTTCAATTTTACCTAACATAGAATTAATGTTATTGTTTTGTTTTTCTGTAGAATCATTTAATTCATTAACATTATCTTCTAAATTTCTATTTTTATCTTCTAGGCCTCCCACTTTTGCTTCAAGTTCTTTTTTATCTTTATTAAGATTATCAATTTTTTCTTCTAATAGTGTATTCTCATTTTGTAATTCTTCATATGCTTTTATTAATGTATTTAAAGCTTCATTTAATTTTGTAATAGTCTCTTGATTAGTCATATTTATAAAATCCTCTTTTAGGTTTGTATTTAAAAAAGCTATTATTACAAAAATTAGCTAATAATTCCATCAATTTTCAATAAAGAATCAACACTTGGTTCTCTTTGTGCAAATTTATAGAACAATTTATCCATATTTTCAGAACCACCTTTTTGTAAAATATGCTCTTTATATTTCATGGCTAACTCTTTGTTAAACAAATTTCCAGAGTCTATAAACATATAAAATGCATCAGCACTTAAAACTTCAGCCCATTTATATGAATAGTACCCAGCAGCATAACCACCTCCAAAAATGTGTCCAAATCCATGTTGGAATTTATTGTATGAAGGTGGGATTAATGGGCTATACTCTGCTCTTATGCTATCAAGTAAAGCTTGTATTTCTTCTGCATTGTTGTATAATTTTTGATGTAGGTTAAAATCAAACAATGCAAACTCAACTTGTCTTAACATTGATAATGATGATTGAAAATTTCTAGCATCTATTAATCTTTGAATTGCTTCATCATCTAAAACTTTTTTTGTTTCATAATGTTTTGCAAAAATTTTTAAAACATCTTTTGCATATGCAAAATATTCTAAAAATTGTGAAGGAAATTCAACTGTATCCCATGCAACACCAGAAATTCCACTAACATATGGTTCATTTACTTTACTTAATAAATGATGTAATGCATGTCCCATTTCGTGAAATAAAGTAACAACATCATCATGTCTTAATAATGAAGGAGTATTATCTTTTGATTGTGGAAAATTACAAACTACATATGCTGTAGGTAAATGTTCTTTTTTATTTGAATCAACATAGTGAGTATGCCAGTTATTCATCCAAGCACCACCTCTTTTATCTTCTCTTGCTTCTAAATCAAGATAAATTCTAGCTATAGTTTTATTATTTTCAAAAATATTAAATACTTTTACTTTATCATCCCAAGTCTTTGTTTGAACCTCTTCAAACTTAATTTCAAATATATCATTTAGAAAACTAAAGAATCCATTTAATACAGATTTTTGTTCAAAATAAGGTCTGTAATACTCTTGGTCTAAATCATATTTTGTTTTTTTAACTTTCTCACTATAATAAGCCATATCAAAGCTTTTAATATCTTCAATATTATCTTCACTTGCATATGTTTTAATCTCTTCTAGTTCTTCTTTAGCACTTTGTTTACCTTTAATTGCTAACTCTTTTAAAAATGAAACAACCTCTTCTTCACTATTAGCCATTTTTCTACTTAAAGAGTATTGTGCATAGTTTTCAAAACCAAGAAGTTTTACTTTTTCATCTTTTAATTTCAATATTTCATTGATTATTGTTTCATTTTCTGGTGCTCTAGTACAATAAGCTTTATAAATCTCTTCTCTTTTTTCTCTATTAGTTCCATATGTAATATAAGCTAAATATGATGGCATTTGAAGAGTAAATTTATATTTTGTTTTATTATCATTTTCATCTGCAAATTTTGCTAGTTCTAAATCTGACTTTGGTAACTCTTTTACATCTTCAAAATTTTCACATATCATTTCAAAGCTATTTGTTGCATTTAAAAGATTTTGAGAAAACTTTTGAGACAATTCACTAAGCTTCAAATTTAATTGTTTAAGTCTATTCTTTTTTTCTTCATCTAGATGACAACCACTTAATTCAAAATCTTTTATCTCATTTTCTAGAACTTTTTTTTGTATACTACTTAAAGATGTATAATCCTTATCTTGTATATCTTTTAAAGACCTATAAATATTATCATTTTGAGACATCTCAGTTTCATAAATTGAGATCAAAGGAATGCACTCTTCTAAAACTTTTTGTGTAATATTTGAATTTTTAACTGAATCAATATGAAAGATTGGAGTTATAAAATCACTTAAGTTCTCCCCTACTTCTTGATAAGGCATTACAAAATTTTCATAACTCTTTTCTTCTATTTTTAAAAGTTCCTCAACTTTATCTTTACTCTGATTTATTTTCTCTTCTAATAAACTTTTACTATTTTCTAAATTTTCTAAATTAAACTCTTTAAACATTATTTATCTCCTTTTATAAATTTAATACTAAAACCTCTATCAAAATTTGAGTAATCTTTGTAAAACTCATACTTTTGTATATCAAAATTTTTAAAGTACTCTTCTAAAGGTTTTTTCTGATCATATCCCATTTCACATAATAAATATCTAATCTTTTTATTATATGTATCATCAATAATTCTTTTTAAAATTTCATCTCCAACTTCTCCTCCAAATAGAGCACTTCTTGGTTCAAACTCTACATTTAATGGTAGTTTATAGCTGTTTGCAATATATGGAGGATTAGAAATAGTCATATCAAATATTTGTTCATCTATATTTTCATATAAATCACTTTTAATAAACTCTATTTTATGCTCGACTTCATGTTTTTTTGCATTTTTCTTAGCTAAAATAATTGCATCATCATTAATATCTACTGCAATAATTTTTATATTATCTACAAGTTTTGCAAGCATTACTGAAATAATTCCTGAGCCTGTACCTATTTCTAATACTTTTGGGCTTTTTATATCTTTTAATATCTCAACTGCATTTTCTACTAAAAGCTCTGTTTCAGGTCTAGGGATTAATACATTTGTTGCAACCTCAAAAAGTTCTCCATAAAATGAAGCTTTTTTTGTTATATATTCCATTGGATAGTTAGTAGCTCTTTTTTTTACAAGTTTCTCAAGCTCTTTTTCATGTTTGAACTCTTCATTATAATGTAGATGTAACCAAATAACATTTTTTTGTAAAATATGTAAAATTAAAATCTCAACTTCTTTGTTGGGAATATGAGTTATATCTCTTAACTGTTTTGAATAATTTTTTATACAATCTTTTATTGTCAAATATAATACCTTTGTTAAATATTTTGCCTATTTTATTGAAACTTTACTCTATTACATATAAAGCCAATTCATCTGCTAATAAAAAGTTTTGATTATAAACTTTATCATCTTTTAATATAAGTTTCTTTTCATCTATTAAATCTTGCACTTTTTTTAACTCATTTTCGTTAAATAGTTCTATTTTTACGCCAGTTGAAGACCTAAAACCCAATAAAACTTTTTCTATTTTTATATCTTTTTTGCTTAAATTTTCAATTTCATACTTTATTGGTTCATTTATATACTCTTGAATATCTTTTTTTGGATAATATCTTGAGTTTTGTTTATATCCAACTGCACCAGCACCTACACCTAAATACTCTTTATGTTCCCAATATCCATAATTATGTTTTGATTCAAACTCTTTTGCTTTTGAAAAATTTGAGATTTCATATTGGGTAAATCCACACTTATTTATATAATCAAATATTTCATATGATAACTCTTCATCATCAATTTTTATTTCAGATTTATTATAAAATTTTGTGCCTTTTTCAATAGTCAAACTATATGCACTTAAATGTGTTATTGGCAATGAAAAAGCAGTATCAAAATCCTTCTTTAAACTTTCAAAGCTATCTGCTTCTACTCCGTAAATTATATCACAGTTAATACCATTAAAACCTATACAACTAGCTTTTTGTATAGCATTTATAGCACTTTTACTATTATGCGCTCTTCCTAGTTTTTTTAACTTCTCATTGTCAAAACTTTGTACTCCAAAGCTTATTCTATTTACTCCAAAACTCTTCATTCCTAAAAGCCATTTCTCACTTGCTGAGTTTGGGTTTGCCTCTGTTGTTATTTCACAGTTTTTTTCTAAATAAGGTTTTATTAATTCAAAAACCTCTTCATACTCTTCATGCTTTATAGAACTAGGAGTCCCTCCTCCTATAAAAACCGTTTCTAGTTTTTTATTTTCTTTTTTAACATACTCTAATTCAAACTTTAGTTGTTTAACTAAAGCTTTCATATAGTTATGTTTTAAGTGAAACTTATCTGTGTAAGAATTGAATGCACAATAGTGACATTTACTATCACAAAAGGGAATATGTATATATAAAAGCAATTTTTAATCCTAATTTAAATATAATTTTCGCCTAATTATAAGGGAAAATATATTTATGACTGATAAAAAAGAAACAATAGAAAAAAAAGATGGTAAAAACTACAGACCAAATGTTGCAGCAATTGTACTATCAGCAAAATATCCTGAAAAATGTGAAGTTTTTATAGCTTCTCGTACCGATGTAGAGAATGCTTGGCAGTTTCCACAAGGTGGAATTGATGAGGGTGAATCGTCTAAAGAAGCTCTTTATAGAGAGCTTGAAGAAGAAATCGGAACAAAGGAAATTGAAATTATTGCTGAATATCCGCAGTGGGTAAGTTATGAGTTCCCCCCTGCAATTGCAAAAAAAATGCAACCATATGATGGGCAAATTCAAAGATATTATTTAGTAAAGTTAAAAAAAGGCGCAAAAATAAATATCAATACTCAAATACCTGAATTTAGCGAATACAAATTTGTTGAAACAAAAAATATTTATGATTATATAACATTCTTTAAAAGAACAGTGTATAAACAAGTATTAAAATATTTTAGAAATGAAGGTTATATTTAAAAAGGTAATTAAAAAAGATGTTAAAAGTATTAAAATTTGGCGGAACAAGTGTTGGTAATTTAGATAGAATTCAAAATGTAGCAAACATTATAAAAAAAATCCGTGATGAAGGACATGATATTATTGCTGTAGTTTCTGCAATGAGTGGAGAAACTAATAAACTAATTGATTATGCTGAGCATTTTTCAAGTAATCCAAATAAAGCTGAGATGGATATGCTTTTAAGTTCAGGAGAAAGAGTAACTTCAGCACTTTTATCAATTGCATTAAATGAACAAGGATATAAGACTACTTCTATGAGTGGAAGAGAAGCTGGAATAAAAACTGACTCTTCACACACAAGAGCAAGAATTGAAGATATTGATACAACTGCTATGAAAACTGCTATGAAAGCAGGCAAAATTATAGTTGTTGCAGGTTTTCAAGGAGTTACTTATGAAGGTAGAGTAACTACACTTGGTAGAGGTGGTAGTGATTTAACAGCTGTAGCAATAGCTGGCGCAATAAATGCAGATGTTTGTGAAATTTATACAGATGTTGATGGAATTTATACAACAGATCCAAGAATTGAACCAAAAGCTAAAAAGCTTGATAAAATCTCATATGATGAAATGTTAGAGCTTGCAAGTCTTGGAGCTAAAGTATTACAAAACAGATCAGTAGAAATGGCAAAAAAATTAAATGTAAATTTGATATCAAGAAGTAGCTTCACACCAGAAGTTGAAGGTACATTAATAACTAAGGAAGAAAATATTATGGAAAAACCAATAGTTAGCGGTATTGCATTAGATAGAAACCAAATTAGAGTTGGAATGTATGGTGTTAAAGATAGACCAGGAATTGCAGCTTCTATTTTTACATCATTAGCAAATGAAAATATTAATGTAGATATGATAGTTCAAACAGTTGGAGTAGATGGAAAAGCTGACTTAGATTTTACAATTCCAACTACTGATTTTGAAGCATGTAAAAAAGTAATGGAAACATTTAGAACAGATACTAGAAATATTGAATATAACGATTCTATATGTAAAGTATCAATTGTTGGTGTAGGTATGAAGTCTCATACAGGTGTTGCCTCAAAAGCATTTTCTACTTTAGCAAATGAAAATATTAATATAAGAATTATTTCAACAAGTGAAATAAAAATATCTATGGTTATTGAAGAAAAGTATGCAGAGTTAGCAGTTAGAGCACTACACGAAGTTTACAATCTGGATAAGTAATAGTGCAAGAATTTTTAAATTGGACAGTTGATACTATAAGAGAAGATAAATTACTTTCTCCTTGGTTAGAAGAGAAAAAATATGAATGGACTCCTTTAGTATCTAAATCTGTAGTGAATATACTTGAAAAAGGTTGTTCTGTAATTATAATTACAGATAAAGAAAGAGATTGGTTTTTAGAATATATTTTTACAAATATAAACTCACAAAATTTAAATAGACCGTTTTTACCTTTTTATGATGCAAAAGGTTTTTATAAATATTTAGATGAAGTTAAATCAGAAGATGATATTAACTATATAAAAGATATGTTAAGTATCTCTTTTCCTAATGGCTATTGTTTTTGGTATATTGGGAGAAGTCAAAGTGTAAGGGCAATTATTCCAAAAGTTTCTAAAAACTCATTTTTATGGCTTTTTGATGAAGAGATGCAAGACGCTTTTAATTTAAGAAGTAAAGATGATGCTTTAGATATGAAACTTTTGCAAATGTTTAGACTTTATACTAAAACTTTAAGTGCTGCGCTTTTTGCAGAAATAAATGTAGAGAACTAATGTAATGACAAATATAAACGATATAAAAGTGGATTCATCAACTATATTAATAGTAAATAGTATAGAAGATACTCTTTCATATCTTTTATCAACTTTGCCAACGCATTCATCTAGAGTTATAAAAAATGAACAAAAAGATGAGTTTTTATTAGCTCAAGCAAATGCAGCTGTAAAAGAAGCTTATATTGCTACAAATAGTAAAAAATATCTTATATTATGTGGTACAACATTTAGAAGTGAAGCTCAAAACTCTTTATTAAAGGTATTAGAAGAACCACCAAAAAATATTGTTTTTATTATTGTGACAACAACAAAGTCAACAATATTACCAACAATTTTTTCAAGAATGCCCCATAAATATTTAAAAAAATCTCAAAATTTAAATTCATCTAAATTGGATTTATTAAGACTTGATTTAAAAGATATTTATAATTTTTTAAAAGAGAATCAAAAAATCTCAAAAAATGAAGCTATTTCAATAGTTGAATCAATGCTTTTTAAAGTAAAAGAACAAAATATAAACTTAACACAAAAAGAGCTTGATATGTTTTCAAATGCAATTAAATTAATTAATTTAAATTCACGTCCTATAAATGTATTAACAACTTTGCTTTTAACAATAAATAATAGAAAAAGATTTTAATATGAAAACAAATAAAACAAAAATAATGGGTGTATTAAATGCAAATGAAGACTCTTTTTTTAAAAATAGTAGATTTAGTGAGTCTCAAGCAATAACTAGAATCGAAGCTTTAATAACTGATAAAGCAGATATTATTGATATTGGAGCAGTATCAAGTAGACCTGGAAGTATCCCTGTGAAACCAGAAGTTGAATTACAAAGAGTAAAAAATATAGTAGATTCAATCTATGAACAAAAGCTTTATGAAAAGGCGATTTTCTCTATTGATTCATATGAACCATTAGTAATTGATTATGTTTTAAATAAAGGTTTTAAAATAGTAAATGATATTACAGGTTTACAAAATGAAGAAGTTATAAAATTAACTGCAAAATATAATGCAACTGCAGTTATTATGCATATGCAAAATGATCCAAAAACAATGCAAGAAAGCCCTACTTATAAAAATGTCATCTTAGAAGTAGAAGAATTTTTAAAACAACAAACACAAAAAGCAGAAAGTTTTGGTCTTAAAGATATTATTTTAGATGTAGGAATTGGCTTTGGTAAAACCTTAGAACACAATTTGTTACTACTAAAAAACTTAGAACATTTTAAATATATGGGGTATGAATTACTAATTGGAGCAAGTAGAAAATCAATGATTGATAAAATAGTAACTTCATCAATTGAACAAAGACTTCCTGGAACTCTAGCAATTCATTTAGAATCAATCAACAAAGGAGCATCAATTATTAGATGCCATGATGTAAAAGAGCATTATCAAGCAATAAAAGTTCAAGAAGCTATAAATACACAAGAAGAGATACGTTAAAGTATCTCATGTAAAGTATTGGCTTTTGCCATCCACTTTTCTAGTTCTTCATAATTTTCATCTTCAACCATTTTTCTAACTTTTTTCATATGTTCTTCAAATAAATCGATTGAAGTTAAAAGATTTTTTCTATTTTGTTTAAAAACATCACTCCACATTCTAGGACTTGACTTTGCAACCCTACTCATATCTTTAAATCCACCAGCAGCTAAGGCAATAATTGATTTTGGATCTTCATGTCCCATAACTGTATTTGCTAAAGAAAAAGAGATAGCATGTGGCAAATGAGACATAAAACAAGCATGAACATCATGTTCATCTGCATCCATTACTACTATTCTCATTCCAATTCCTTGGAATATTCTAAATGCTTTATTTACGTGCATATTTCCATTTTTTTCTAAGTTACACAATACTACAGTTTTACCCTCATATAAATCATCAATTGAGGCTTTTGGTCCAGACTTTTCAGTACCTGTCATAGGGTGTGCTGGCACAAAGTTTTCTCTAATTTTTTCAGGAATATTTTCTACTATATACTCTTTTGTTGAGCCCATATCAATAATAGTAGTCTTATCATCAATATCTAAAAAAGATGGAAACATCTTAATAATTCCATCAACTGGAATTGCGAGTATAATAACATCAGATTCTTTTTTTAAAGTTTCTAAATCTACAATTTCATCAACTAGTTTTAATTCTAGTACATCTTTTTTGTTTTTTTCACTATTTATGTATCCTAGAACCTTCTTTGCAATCCCATATCTTTTAACTGCTTTTGCTAAAGAACCTCCCATTAGTCCTAATCCTACTATACCTATATTCAAAATTTTCACCTTCTAAAATAATTATTTAAACAATTATATCTTAAACATGCTATAAAGTTTATTTAGATATATTAACCACTTTAATTATAAATGTAATAAGGATTAATGTGAAAAAGAGACTTACCTTACTATCTATGACGTTAGCTACACTACTTCATGCAGAACAGATAAATTCAATTGAATATGTAAACTTAACAAAAATTTCATCTAAAATAGCAAGTGAAACACTCAATTTAAAAGCTGGTGATGAGATAGATGTAAATAAGATAAATAAAGCAATTAAAGAGTTTTATAAATTTGGATATTTTGATGATATTTCTGTAAAAGAAGAGAATGGAAAGCTTCAGTTTCTTTTTAAAGAGAAACCATCAATTGCAAACTTAGATATATATGGATACAAAACTAGAGAAGAAGATATTGATAGTTTGAAAGTTTTAATGGGACTTAGAAAAGGTAGTATGTATTCTGCCCAAAGAGCAAAAAATGCAAAAGAGATACTATTAAAAGAGCTTGAAAAAGAAGGTTATATCAACTCAATTGTAGAAATCGAAGTTGAACCTATTACTGAGGGTTCTGTTTCACTTACATTTAATGTAAATAAAGGTGATGAAATCGTAATTAAAAATGTTAATTACGTAGGAGCTAAAAATCTTGATAATTCTGATTTTGAGAATGTAACGGCAAATAAAGAAAAAGATTATATTTCTTGGTGGTTTGGACAAAATGATGGAGAGTTAAAACTTGACCAGTTATCTTATGAAAGTCCAAGAATCAATGAATTATATTTTCAAAATGGATACTTAGATGCAAAAGTAAAAGATCCTTTCTTAAAAGTTGATTTTGCTTCAAATCAAGCAAGACTTGACTTTTTCATTGATGAAGGACAACAATATACAACAAACTCTATTACTATTTATATAGATGAATCTATATTAAAATCAAAAGAGTTATATCCAGAATTAAAACTTAAAAAAGATAGAACATTTAATATTTCTAAATTAAGAGATGATGTAGAATATATAAAAACACAAGTTGCAAACTTAGGATATGCCTTTGCACAAGTTAAGTATGATATAAAAAAAGATGAAAAAAATGCAACAGCAGATATTATACTTAATGTTATTCCTGGTAAAAAAGTTTACATAAATGATGTTAAAATTTCAGGAAATTCAAGAACATTAGATAGAGTTATTAGAAGAAATGTATATTTAGCACCAGGGGATCAGTTTAATCTTACTGATTATAATGACTCTGTTTCTAAGTTAAAAAGAACTGGTTATTTTGATGATGTACAAGTTCAACAAAGAAGAGTTTCAGAAGATAGAATGGATTTAGTGGTTAAAGTTATTGAAGCAAGAACAGGTAATTTGATTCTTGGTGGTGGATATGGTTCATATGATAAGATGATGGTAAATGCTGCTATTAATGATAATAATATATTTGGATCAGGTCTTAGCCTTGGTTTATCAACTGAACTTTCAGCAAAAAAATCAAAATTCCAATTTAGTTTAAGAAACCCTGCAATTGCAGATACTAAATACAATGGTGATGTTGAAATTCATAATACTGTTACAGAAATTGGAAGAGATGTTTATGACTTAGATAAAAAATCTACTGGATTTTCTATTGGTGCAGGAAAAGAGTTCTTTAGAAACTTTTATGCAGGTGCAAGATATAGACTTGATTTTATTAAAGAAGAGTATGATTATGAAGATGATTTCAAAAGAATCAAAGGAAAAAATTATTACAAAGATACTGATTATTTAACAAGTTCAATTACTCCTTATTTAAACTTTAATAATACAGATGATTTTTATTTACCAAAAAATGGTATAAAAACAGGTACATCATTAGAGATTGCAGGTTTAGGAGGAGATTCAAAATATGTTGAATCAAGTTCATATTTTAAATATTTTTATTCACTAGAAGATAAATTTGATTTAGATTGGATTTTTAGATATAAAACTAGCTTAAAATTTTTAATAGATAATGGTCAAATAAATCAAGGTGATTCACTATACCTTGGTGGTCCTAAAACATTAAGAGGGTTTAAATCTTATGCATTTGGTCCAGATAATGAAGATGGAGAAATACAAGATCCATATAAAAGAATGTTTGCAAACTCTATTGAATTAAGTTTCCCGCTTGTTGATAGTGCAAAAATGAGATGGGCAATATTTTATGATTACGGGATGATTGGTGAAGAGAACTTTGATGATATCACAAGATCTTCAACAGGTGCAGTATTTGAGTGGGTATCACCAGTTGGTCCACTTCAATTAATATTTGCACGACCACTTGATGATGAATCTGGTGATGATACATCATCATTTGAATTTTCTTTAGGAAGTAGTTTTTAATGGTTAAACCAATAAATTTAGACAAAAGATTATCAAAAGAAGAGGCATTAGATTTAATACAAAATGCTTCTTTAAACGAATTAGGTAAACTTGCAAGTCAAAAAAAGACACAACTTCATCCAGATAAAATTACTACATTTGTAGTTGATAGAAATATCAATTATACAAATGTTTGCTGGGTTGATTGTAAGTTTTGTGCTTTTTATAGACACAAAAAAGACGATGAGTCATATGTTTTATCATATGAACAAATTGATGAAAAAATCGAAGAGTTACTTGCAATTGGTGGTACACAAATACTTATGCAAGGTGGAGTTCATCCAAATTTAAAAATTGATTATTATGAAGATTTAGTTGAACATATTCATACAAAATTTCCACAAATCACTCTTCATAGTTTTTCTGCGATTGAAATCACATATATAGCAAAAGTATCTAAAATATCAAAACTTGAAGTTTTAAAAAGACTTCAAGCAAAAGGTCTTAGTTCAATTCCAGGTGCAGGTGCAGAAATACTTAGTGATAAAGTAAGAGATGTAATTGCTCCAAAAAAAATTGATGTTAAAGATTGGATTGAAGTACATAAACTTGCACATTCAATTGGAATGAAAACAACTGCTACTATGATGTTTGGTACAATAGAAAGTGATGAAGATATAATTGAACACTGGGATTTAGTTAGAAGATTACAAGATGAAACACAAGGATTTAGAGCATTTATTATGTGGTCTTTCCAAAGTGCAAATACAAAACTAAAAGAAGAGATACCTGATTTGAAACCTCAATCTTCAAATAGATATCTAAGATTATTAGCAGTTTCAAGACTATTTTTAGATAATGTTCCAAATATTCAAAGTTCTTGGGTTACACAAGGATCATATATAGGTCAACTTGCTTTAAAATTTGGAGCAAATGATTTAGGAAGTACTATGATGGAAGAAAATGTTGTAGCAGCAGCAGGAGCTAGCAATTGCATGAATCAAGATGAAATGATTACTCTAATTAAAGACATAGGTGAAAAACCTGCTAAAAGAAATACAGCTTATGAGATTGTAGAGAGGTATTAAACCAAATTATGAAAGCAATAAAACTATTTAAAAGTGTTATTACACTACTTAGTTTACAAGGAATTTTAATGAGCGCACAAATAAAACATATAGATATTAATAATACAAAAATTCCTGTAATATTTGAGAAACAAACAAGTCTGCCAATTTTAAATATGCAACTTGTTTTTCAAAATTCAGGTTCAATACAAGATGAAAATTTAAATGGTATTGCTTCATTTTCAGCTAAATTATTAAATGAAGGTACTAAAAAACTAGGTTCAACAAAATTTGCTTCAGAATTAGAAAGTAATGCAATTTCATTAAATGTTGCAAGTGGTTTTGAAACATTTGTTATTGAATTGTCTTCTCTAAAAGAAGTAAATGAAAAAGCATTTAAACTTCTAAAAAAATTATTAAAAGATCCAAACTATGATAAAAATGTAGTAGAAAAAATTAAAACTATTCATATTGGTTCTTTAAAGAGAAAACAAAATGATTATGATTATGTTGCAAAAAATCAATTAAAAGATATCTTATTTAAAGACACGGCATTGCAACACCCTACTTCTGGAACAATTGAATCTATTAATAATATAAAATTAACTGATGTCAAAAAGTTTATCGATAGTACATTCAATCTTTCAAACTTAATTATTGTTGTTGGTGGAGATATTGAGTTTAAAGAGCTTGAGAATAAAATCCAAACTTTATTAAAATCAATTCCTGCAAAAGGCAAAAAAGAGTTAAAGAAAGTTGAAATAACTGCAAAACCAATTATCAAAGAACTTAAAAAACCAACAGAACAAGCATATATATACTTTGGAAGTAAATTTAATGTAAAAGCACAAGATGAAGAAAACTACAAAGCAAAAGTTGCTTCATTTATTTTAGGTGGTTCTGGTTTTGGTTCAAGATTAATGGAAGAAATACGTGTAAAAAGAGGATTAGCATATAGTGCTTATGGATATGTATCAATAAATAAGTCACACTCATATTTTACTGGATACTTACAAACAAAATTAGAAAGTGCAAAAGAAGCACAAGAATTAGTTGCAGAAATTGTAAAAGATTTTGTACAAAAAGGTGTTACTCAAGAAGAACTTGATGCAGCTAAAAACTTTTTAACAGGAAGTGAGCCTTTAAGAACTGAAACATTATCACAAAGATTAAATAGAGCATTTAATCTTTATTATAAGGGATTAAAGCAAGATTATCCTCAAAAAGAGTTAGAAAAAATTCAAAGTTTGGAACTTGAAGATTTAAATAATTATATAAAATCTCATAAAGAAATTATAGATTTATCATTTTCAATTGTAAGGAAGTAAATTGTTAAGAATAGCGTTAAGCCCGACAAAAGATATTGATTTAGAAGATTTAAGAATTGCATTACTTAACTATATTATTTCAAAAAAAACAGATGAAGAACTTGTAATTAGAATAGATGATGCTAATAAAGATAAAAATATTGAAGGAAAAGATAAAGAGATATTAGAACTTTTAAATCTTTTTTCAATAGAGCACTCAAGAGTTATTTATCAAAGTGAAAATATTAAATATCATCAGAAATTAGCAATGCAACTAATGACTCAAAAAAAGGCTTTTTCTTGTTTTTGTAGTGATACAAAACTTAATGAGTTAAAAGAGAGTGCAAAAAAAGAAGGAAAGAATTACAATTATGATGATTTTTGTGCAAATCTTTCAGATGAAATAATATTAGAAGTAAATGCAGCTTTTACAGTAAGAATTAAAAGACCTATTGATAATATAAAACTTATTGATTCTTTTAATGGTGAATTTGATTATACACCAAATGATATTGATTCTTTTATTATTTTAAACCATGATAAAACTCCTACAACAGAATATGCTTGTGCTGTTGATGATATGATTTATGATATTACTATGGTTATAAATAAAAAAGAGCATATATTAAGTGCACCTAGACAAATTCATATAAGAAACTCTTTAGGCTATAAAAAAGATATAAATTACATTCATCTGCCATCAATATTGAATGAAAAAGAAAATTCAAACTCTATAAAATGGCTAATTGAAGAAGGTTTTTTACCAGTAGCAATTGCTAATTATCTTGTTTTTTTAGGAAATGAAACTACAAAAGAAATTTTTACATTAGAAGAAGCTATTCAATGGTTTGATATAAAAAACATATCAAATAAAGAAGTAATTTTTGATTTTGAGAAACTTAAAACTATTAATAAAAAACATTTAGAATTAATTGATGATTTAAGACTATCAAAACTTTTAGGTTTTGCAGATACTGATATTGGTAAATTGGGGAAATTATTTTTAAGTGAAACAAGCACTTTAAATGGAATCAAAGAAAAATTAAATCTAATATTTAGTAAAAAAGATCTTTGTAAAGATTTTGAAGATGAATCTAAACAAATTATCAAATGTCTAAAAGAAGCTCCGCATATTGATGACTTTAATAATTTCAAAAACTATATTACTCAAAATACTGGATTAAAAGATGATTCTTTATTAATACCTTTAAGATATTTATTAACAAAAGAAGAAAATGGAGTTAATTTAAGTGATATTTATCCTTATATTAAAAACTATTTAGGAGAAATTATAAAATGATAGATGCATTATTAAGTTCTGTTTTTACAGTTATTCTAGGAATAATATTTTTATATAAGTGGGTGATTATTATATCTGCCATTTTATCATGGGTTAGACCAGATCCTTATAATCCAATTGTTCAAATGTTACATAGGCTAACTGAGCCTGCATATGCGTTTATAAGAAAATATATCCCAACAGTCTTTGGAGGAATGGATTTAGCACCAGTTATTGTTATTTTTATTCTTATTTTCCTAGAAACATTTTTAGGAAAGTTATTTACAGGAATGATGTAAAATGAAAAAAATTCTTTGTTTAGTTTTTATTACTACATTTATATATGCAAACAATATAGAAACTAACAAAGAATCAATTGAGAAAAAAACTATTGATAAGCAACAAGGGTTTAATATAACTCTTGATTGGCTAGAACAAAAACCAAAAACCATAACAAAAGACTTTTATATACTACAATATTTAAAACAAGATATTACACCAGATGAGGCATCAAAAGCATTAAGTATGGTAAAATATGTTTCAAATCAAATTTTTTATGCTTTTGCTAAAAAATTTAATCATGATGAAACAACTGCAGTTGTTCAATGTATGCAAGCAAGTGCTAAAGAGCTTATAAATACTTATGATGATTGTATAAAAGCTGGATTATCTTTATATAAAGCTACAAAATTATCTCAAGTTGAATTAAATGAAGCTATTTTAAAAGTAAAAGATAAATACCCTACTTTTGCAAATAAACTTAAAATTTTAGCTTCATCAATACCTTTTACTAAAACTATCTCAACTTCAATTGACAATTTTTACGATATTTATTTAAAAACTGGTAGTCAATTTAAAATGGATTTTTTAAATTATAAACTTCCTAAAAGTACTTTAAATAAAATAAAAAAAGATAAAAGAGTAGAAACTTTAATAAAATACTCTATTACTAATCCACAATTAGATCTTTTAAGTAAATCTTTTTTAGGTATTGATGATACAAACTTTAAATCTTTAACATCTTTTTTTCTAGCACTTAATGAAATAAATAATGAAAATTTAAAACAAGCATTAATTTACTTATCTAACTCATATAAGAAAGCTTATAATGATTATGGAAAAAATAGAGCTATTTTTTGGAAATACTTAATCACTTATGATAAAAAGTTTTTAGAAGAATTATCTTCTTCAAATAATCTTGATATATATTCTCTTTATGCAAAAGAACTTTTAAATAAGAAGCTTCATAACATAGTTTATGATATTTCGTTAAAACAAAATGAAGCTATTTCAACTTTCAATACTAATGATCCATTTTCATGGGTTGACTTGATAATTAATTCAAAAAATATCAATAAAGAAAAACTAAAAGAGTATAAAACAATTTTTTCAAAAGAAGAAACAAAACCATACTTAGTTTATATTTTAAATAAATATTATAAATATACTAAACATTATTTTATTACTCCATATAAAAATTATTTAAACGAGTATTCTATTGAAAGAAAAGCTTTGATTTATGCAATTGCAAGACAAGAAAGTGGTTTTGTACCAGCTTCAATTTCAACTGCATTTGCACAAGGTGTTATGCAAATAATGCCATTTTTAAGTAAGCACATTGCAAAAAAACTTGATGAGCCATATGATATTTATAAACTATTTGATGCGAAAACAAACTTAAAATATGCAAACTATCATCTTGATAATTTAGAAAAGAATTTAGATAATCCTTTGTTTATTGCATACTCATATAATGGTGGATATGGTTATTTTAAGTATCAAAAAAAGTTAGGATTGTTCACAAAAAACAACGATTTTGAACCATTTATGAGTATGGAGCTAATCTCTTATGATGAAACAAGAGAATATGGTAAAAAAGTATTGGCAAATTATTATATTTATAAAAATCATTTAGATAATAAAAATGAATTTAAATTATCTTCTATTTTTGAAAACTTAATTGAGTCTGACCAAAATTAGTTTTTTCAAGTTTTAATATCATACTGCCCTCTTCTTGTTTTTCAAACTCAACTTTATAATATCTTCCCCAAGGATTTTTTATAGGTAATGACTTTATTAATTCAGATTTTTCATCAACTAGTACTTTATCCAAAGCTTCTTTACCATTTAAAGTAATTTGAAAACCCTCTTGTAAAAAATTTTGTGTTTTACTATTTATTAAATAAACACCAATTAAAAACTCTTCTTTATTATTATTTAAATCCCTATTGATTTTATTTAAATAACTTGCAAAAAATTGTACTTTAGGTTCATTTGATATTTTAATATCACTTTTTTTAGTAAATTGAAGTGCATTAGAATTTCTTATATTCTCTTTTTTAAAATTTAATAATGCATGATTTGTTGTACAAGCATTAAAAAGTAAACTAGAAACAAAAAGACTAGATATTAAAATTTTTTTCATATATTATCTCCATATTTATTTGAGAAAGTTATTTTACACTAAAGATACTTTAACCATCATTTGGATAAAATCCAGCCTATGAGTAATAAGAAATATAAAAAATTAGCTGTTGCTTTTTCTGGTCCGTCAAATAGTGGAAAAACAACTTTAATAGTAAAGGTATCAAACATACTTCAAGATAAAGGCAATAAAGTATGTATTGTAAAACATGACCCAAAAGATAAAGCTAGATTTGATACTCCAGGAAAAGATAGTGATAAGTTTTCTCAAACAGGTGCAAATGTTGCAGTTGTTTCACCAAATAGAACAACTTTATTTAAACAAGAATCTTCTTCAATTGATGAGTTAATTGAGCTTTTTGGTGACTTTGACTATTTATTAGTTGAGGGCTTAAAAACTCTTCCTCTTCCTAGAATATCAATATTTAGAAACTCTTTAGATGAAAAATATTTTGATGTTACAGATGCAATAGCTTTTGATAAGACAATCAATAGTAATGATATTCCTTCAAATATTGATAAACTTGACTTAAATAACCCAGAAGAGATTATACAATGGGTAGAAAAAAATTCAAAGAGAGTATAAAATGACAGAGATTTTTGATGCTATAAAAAAATCAGCAATAGATATAAAGAATTTAATTGAAACTGGTGATACTAGTAAAAGTACAAATGAGAATTCAACTGGTGATACTCAATTAAAATTAGATATTGCAAGTGATGAAATTATAGAGGCAATTTTTAAAAATGTTTCTTGTATTAAAGCTATTGTTAGTGAAGAACAAGAAAAAATTGTACCTTTAAATGAAAATGGAAAATACTTAATAGCTTATGATCCTTTAGATGGTTCATCACTTGTTGATGTAAATCTTTCAGTTGGTTCAATTTTTGGTATTTATGAAAATGATTTCACAGGTAATAATTTAGTTGCTGCTGTATATGTTGTTTATGGGCCAAGGGTTGAACTTGTAATTGCCACAGATGATGTTAAAATGTATAGACTAATAAATAATGAGTTTAAATTTATGCAAGAACTTAAACTTAATGAAAAAGGTAAATTAAATGCACCAGGTTCTACACAAAACTGCTGGGCTCCTTTTCATAAAAAAATGATTGATGAAATTTTTGAAGATGGATATAGACTAAGATATTCAGGAGGAATGGTTCCTGATTTACACCAAATTTTATTAAAAGGTGGTGGTCTTTTTTCATATCCAGGAACAACTGATAGACCAAAAGGAAAATTAAGACAACTTTTTGAGGTTTTCCCTTTTGCTTATATTTATGAAAAAGCAAATGGACAAGCAATTGATGGATTTAAAAGAGCTTTAGAAGTAGAAACTACTCATATTCATGATACTACTCCTTGTTTTTTTGGTTCAAATGAAGAGATAAAAAAAGTTTTAAAAGTATATAAAGAAAATGCAAAATAATAATCCTAACGAAATTATAATTGATGAATGGGACTTAAAGCTAGAAGAAGCTTTAAAAGGATTAAAACAGTGCCAAAATTCAAAAGAGCTTGAATCTTGTAAATCTTGCTCTTTATTTTTTGAGTGCGAATTAAGAAAAAAATATGTATTAGCTGTTTATGAGTCAATGAATAAAGGCTCTGGCGGTGGATTTGAATTTTAATTAAGAGGTAAAAAATGGAAGAAACTTGTAAAAATGTATATATCACAACACCAATTTATTACGTAAATGACGTGGCACACATAGGTCACGCTTATACTACTATTATCGCAGATATGCTAGCAAGATACTCTAGGCTTACTGGTCATAACACTTACTTTCTAACAGGTACAGATGAGCATGGTCAAAAAATTGCTCAAAGTGCTCAAGCTAGGGGTAAAACACCAAAAGAGTATGCAGATGAAGTATCTGGAAAATTTAAAAAATTATGGGATGACTTTGATATTACTTATGATAAGTTTATTAGAACAACAGATGAACAACATAAACTAGGTGCTCAAAAAGCATTTGAAAAGATGTATGAAAAAGGTGATATATATAAAGGTGAATATGAAGGATTTTATTGTGTATCTTGTGAAACATTTTTTACAGAAAAACAATTAATTGATGAACAATTTTGTCCTGACTGTGGTAAGCCAACTTCAATAGTAAAAGAAGAGAGTTTCTTTTTTAAACTATCAGCTTATGAAGATAAACTACTAAAATGGTATGAAGAGAACGAAGATTGTATTTTACCAAGATCTAAAAAGAATGAAATTATTAATTTTGTAAAAGGTGGCTTAAGAGATCTTTCTATTTCAAGAACATCTTTTGAATGGGGAGTAAAACTTCCTGATTCTATAAATGAACCAAAACATGTAATGTATGTTTGGCTTGATGCACTAATTAATTATATTTCAGCACTTGGCTATGGAGGAGATGAAAAAGAGTTTGATTTTTGGCCAGCAAGTATTCATTTAGTTGGAAAAGATATTTTAAGATTTCACTCAATTTATTGGCCAGCATTTTTAATGAGTTTAGAACTTCCTTTACCAAAACATATTGCAGCACATGGTTGGTGGACAAGAGATGGTGAAAAAATGTCTAAATCAAAAGGGAATGTTGTTGATCCAAAAGAAGTAGCTGATGCTTACGGATTAGATGCTTTTAGATATTTTATATTAAGAGAAGTTCCTTTTGGTCAAGATGGTGATTTTTCACAAAAAGCACTAATTGACAGAATAAACTCTGATTTGGGAAATGATTTAGGAAATCTTTTAAATAGAATTTCTGGTATGAGTGGAAAATATTTTGATTTTAAAATTGATTCTGCAAATGTAGAGAAATATCATAAAAAAGAGTTAGATGAAGTTAACTCTATTTTAGAAAATGTAGAAGAGTTAATCTTCAATATGCAAATCAATAGATATCTTGAAGAAATATGGAAAGTTTTAACAATAGCAAACAAAGCAATTGGTGATTATGAACCATGGACAAAAATGAAAGAAGGTAAAACAGATGAAGCTATGGCACTTGTAGCATTAATTACAAATATTATGGCAAAATGTGCAATTTTACTTCAATCTGTTATGCCTGAAAAAATCTCTAAGATTGCTCAATCTTTAGGAATAAACGTAAATACAGAGCTATATAAAGAACTAATAGTAAATAAAGGTTTATTATCAACTACTACAATTACAAAAGTTGAACAACTTTTCCCTAGAATTGAAGAACCTATATTAAAAGGTGCTCCAGAAGTTAAAAAAGACAAGAATGAAGTTGAACAAAAAGAAGAAAAAGAAGAAGTAGATAATCTAATTACTATTGATAAGTTTTTTGAAACTACAATAAAAGTTGGAACAATTATTGATGCAGTTGAAGTACCAAAATCTAAAAAACTTCTAAAACTACAAGTAGATGTAGGAGAAGAGAAAAACAGACAAGTGTTAGCAGGAATTAAAGAGTTTTATAAAGCTGAAGAATTAATTGGAACGCAAGCTTGTGTTGTAGCAAATTTAAAACCAGCAAAACTAATGGGTATGTTAAGTGAAGGTATGCTTTTAGCAGCAAAAGATGAAAATGGTTTATGTTTAATTAGACCTGAGAAAACAAAAATTTCTGGAACTAAAATAAGCTAGTGAAAGTTTCATCAATAATCGATATTATAGATGGAGAGACACTAAACTCTCCTTCTATTTCATTTATTTATAATATTAAACTTGAAGCTTTAAAAGTAAAAGAAGGTGATCTTTTTATTGCAAAAAATTTAGATGATATCAATATAGCAATAAATAATGGTGCTTTTTTAATATTAGTTGATTCAAATGTAACAGTTACAGATTTTGAGATTGCATGGATTAAAGTTAATAATTTAGATGAAGCCTTAGTTAAACTTATAAGATTTAAACTATCAAATTATGATTTATATGCGTACAATTGCGAAAAAACTGTTTTCAATTTTATTCAATGTCTTAAAAATTCTCAAAATACACAATTAAAACTTATCAAAAGTATTAATGATGCATTGAAGATTTTGGATTATATAGAAGATAAAGATAAACTTATTTTTTGTAATAATAAACTCATGAATAATTTATATCCAAAAAACCAACAAATACAATTTGTAAAAAAAGAAGATATTAAAAATATAATTGAACATACTATTTTTGAAACATCATTTACTTATAAAGATATATATTTTCAAAAAATAAAAGTTTCAACACTATATATAAAAGAGTTACTTACAGCATGGGAGTTTTTAAATGATGAAGTAGATTTTTCAAAACTAAAAAACTCAACTTTACTTAGACCACTTTTTGTTGATAAATTTATAAATCAAACTGAATTTGGTAAAAGTAATAAATTTCTAATAATTCAAGAAAATATTGACTTTATTGAAGAAGAAATTAATTATTTAAAGACAAATTACAAATTTGGAACAAAACTTTTTATTACAAATAAGTATATAAATAATTTTTTTGCTAAACAAATAATTCTTGAAGATGCTTATAAAGTAAAAGAATACTTAAAAGAAAATCAATTTAATGCTGCATATTTGATTGGATATAAATATGAAGATATATTGGAATTAATAAACCAAAAGCAAATGCAAACTACACTTGCTTTTTAATTAATACACCATTCCAAAAGATCCTACAACTTTTCCTAAAATATTAATATCATTTGCTTCTAATATTTGTTTTGGATAATCTTTATTATCAGAGATTATATCTAACTGACCATCTACTCTTTGTTGAATTCTTTTGACAAAGAGTCCATGAATTGTTGTAAAAGCATATATTCCTTCTCTTCTTGAATCAATTTTAGTTTTATCTAAAAAAATAATATTTCCAGAGTTTAATGTAGGTTCCATTGAATCACCTATAACATTTATAGCATCAATATTTTTTAAATTTTCTTGTCCACCAAGCATTCGTATAAAATATTCAGGCACTTCTAATAACTCTAAACTTTCATCATCTTCATAGGCACCACCACCAGCACTTACTCTAATGTCTGGATAATATTTTATCCAATATTTATCTGTAGAATCTAATAAAGAGTTGGGATTTTGATTATATAGTAACCAGTTAATAGAAATTCTTTTTTTTGCACAAAAATCAAGAATATTCTGAAAAGGAATTTTTCCTCTATTTTTCATAGTAGCAAAATTTGCTTGACTTAATTCAAGTTCATTTGCAACATCTTTATCAAAAACCTTTCCTATTTTACCATCTGCACTAATTACATCTTTTAATTTCTCAACAATTTCGCTAACAAACAACATAAAATCACTCCATACATAAATTTTAAATAATTATATTACAATTTGAAATATTTTTCAATAGTTTTAATAAAAAATATTATAATTTGGCATAAAATTTCACAAAGGATTAAAAATGGGAGAAAAATTTTTAAATTTTACTGATTTTGTAATAGAAATTGCATATAAAATTGATATAATTATATATAAACTTGGAGAAAAAATTCTTTAAATGTTAACTTATTGAAAAAAATCCAAAACTTTAGTAAAAAAGTGGTCATTTATAAATTTTAATAAAGCTACTTTAATATAAAATTGTACTTACAAATTACAGTGGTAACCACGGAGAGTAATATGGAAGAAAATATAATAATTGAAGCACTCAAGTTTATGGTTTTAGGAATGGGAGTTGTATTCTCATTTTTGATAATTTTAATTTTTGTGCTTAAAGGGCAAGCTGCCTTAATAAGTAAGTATTTTCCTGAGAAGGAAAAACAACCTGTAAAAAAACCGCAAGCACCTGTTGCTTCTAATTCTACAAAAATAGCTGCTATCATGGCTGCTGTTCAACATCATGAAAATCTTAAAGGTTAATATAAAATGGCGAAGAAATATATAGATGTCATGGATACTACTTTTAGAGATGGATTTCAATCTGTCTTTGGTGGTAGAGTTCTAATGGAGGATTTCTTTCCAGCTGTTGAAGCTGCGAAAGATGCTGGAATAACTCACTTTGAGTTTGGTGGAGGAGCGAGATTTCAATCTTTATTCTTTTATTTAAGAGAAAATGCTTTTGATATGATGGATAGATTCAGAGAAATAGTCGGTCCAGATGCAAATCTTCAAACTTTAGCAAGAGGAATAAATACAGTCATGCTTGATACAGGTTCAAGGGAACTTGTTGAAATGCATGCAAAAATGTTTGCAAAACATGGTGTTTCTACTATTAGAAACTTTGATGCATTAAATGATGTTCAAAACTTGGAATATTCTGCTGAATGTATTAAAAAATATAGTTTAAATCATGAAGTTGTTGTAACCTTAATGGATTTACCTCCTGGCTGTGTTGGAGCTCATGATGTCCCTTTTTATGAAAAAACTTTAAGAAATATTTTAGATAGCAATGTACCTTATGATTCAATATGTTTCAAAGATGCTTCAGGTACAAGTTCTCCTCAAAAAATTTATGAAACTATTAAAATGGCAAGAAAACTTGTTGGTGATGATACTCATATAAGACTTCATACTCATGAAACTGCTGGTGTATCAATAGCTTGTTATTTAGCTGCATTAGAAGCAGGAGCTGATGGTATTGACTTAGCTGCAAGTCCAGTTAGTGGAGGTACATCTCAACCTGATATTTTAACAATGCTACATGCAGTAAAAGGGAAAAACTATGATCTTGGTGGACTTGATACTGAAAAAATATTAAAATACCAAGAAGTTTTAACTGATTGTTTAAAAGATTACTTTATCCCACCAGAAGCTACTCAAGTATCTCCTTTAATTCCTTTTTCACCAATGCCTGGTGGAGCTTTAACTGCAAATACACAAATGATGAGAGACAATGGAACTTTAGATAAATTTCCAGATGTAATTAAAGCAATGAGAGAAGTAGTAGAAAAAGGTGGATATGGAACATCTGTTACTCCTGTTTCACAATTTTATTGGCAACAAGCATATGCAAATGTGATGTTTGGACCATGGAAACAAATTGCTCCAGGTTATGGGAAAATGGTTCTTGGGTACTTTGGAAAAACTCCTACAAAACCAGATGAAGAAGTAGTAAAATTAGCTTCTGAAAAATTAAAACTAGAACCAACTTCTGAAAATCCTTTAGATATAGCAGATAGAGATGAAAAGAAAACTATGGCATATTGGGAAAAAAGATTAAATGAAGAAAACATTGAAGCTACAGAAGAAAATATTTTTATTGCAGCTGCTTGCGATGAAAAAGGAATTGCATTCTTAAAAGGTGATAGTCCTTTAAGTGTAAGAAAAAATGAAAAAGTTTGTAAACAAGGGGAAAGTAAAAATATGAATAATGCTAGTGGAAACTACACTGTAGTAGTAGATGGACAAAAATTTAATGTAACAGTTGCAGAAGGTGATGCCAATATTCAAATTACACCTGCAGAAACATCATCAACACCTGTAGAAACATCAGGAGATCAACAAGAAGTTCCAGCAGCAGTAAATGGTAATGTTTGGAAAGTTTTAGTTAAAGAAGGTGAAAAAGTTGAAAAAGATCAAAAAATAATGATCTTAGAGGCTATGAAAATGGAAATTGATATTAATGCACCACAAGCTGGTACAATTTCAAAAATTTTAGTATCTCAAAATGAAGCAGTTGATGAGGGACAATCTTTAGCTATTATTAGCTAATAAATGGAGTAATGATGAAGAAAAATCTAATTATATCAATTTTTGTTTTTTTGATGAGTATCTGCAGTGTTAATGCACTTGCAGCTACTACAAGTCATGAAACTACACAAACTGAAAAAGCAGAATATGAATCAAGAACTTTACCAGAATTAATTAAGTCATTTTATCATACTACAGGACTTAACGCAATTATTAATCCAAAAGAAGGAGTAAAAGATTCTCATGGAGAAGACATGACTCTTTTTGCTCAAAGCTTTGGTAGAGTACTTATGATTATTATCTGTTTTGTACTATTTTATTTAGCAATTAAAAAAGGTTTTGAACCCTTACTTTTAATTCCAATTGGTTTTGGAGGAATATTAGCTAATATACCCATTGCAAATATTGCCGGTGATCATGGTATGCTTGGTATTATTTACAATATGGGTATTGCAAATGAATTCTTCCCATTACTTATTTTCATGGGTGTGGGAGCTATGACTGACTTTGGTCCTCTTCTTGCGAATCCAAAAACAGCTCTATTGGGTGGAGCTGCACAATTTGGTATATTTGGTTCTTTAGTTGGTGCAGTTGTACTTTCACAATATGTTCCTGGTATTGAGTTTAGTTTACAACAAGCTGCTGCTATTTCTATTATTGGTGGAGCAGATGGTCCAACATCTATTTTTATAGCTTCTGCACTAGCTCCTGAATTATTAGGTGCAATAGCTGTTGCTGCTTACTCATATATGGCTTTAGTTCCTGTAATTCAACCTCCAATAATGAGAGCACTTACAACTGATGCAGAAAGAAAAATTAAAATGAGATCAATGAGGAAAGTTTCTAAACTTGAAAAAATTGTTTTTCCTATTGTTGTATTAGTGCTTACTTTACTTATTTTACCAGATGCATCACCACTTATTGGGGCACTTTGTTTTGGTAATTTTGCAAAAGAATCAGGAGTTGTTGAGAGACTTTCTGATACAATGCAAAACGCTTTAATTAACATAGTTACAATTTTTCTAGGGCTAGGAGTTGGTTCAAAACTTGCTGCTGAACAATTTTTAGTTGCTGAAACTATGGGAATTATGGTAATTGGACTAGTTGCATTTGCTGCAGGTACTGCTGCAGGGCTTATAATGGCTAAAATAATGAATAAAGTTAGTTCAAAAGATAATCAAATAAACCCTTTAATTGGTGCAGCTGGAGTCTCAGCAGTTCCAATGGCTGCTAGAGTTGTAAGCAAAGAAGGACAAAAATATGACCCTTCAAATGTTATGCTTATGCATGCAATGGGTCCAAATGTTGCTGGAGTTATTGGTTCTGCCGTAGCTGCTGGTGTACTTTTATCGATTTTTAAATAATAATATAATAATAGTAGGAAAGAAGTATAAATGCCTGATATAGAAAACTCACTTGGACTTGAAAATGTAGGGAAAGTTTATAGAAATCTTGATGTAGACACCCTAATAAAACACGCTGTTGACAATGAAGGTGCTAAAGTTTCATCAACTGGTGCACTAATGATTGATACTGGTATCTTTACGGGAAGAAGCCCTAAAGATAAATTTTTTGTAAATCAAGACCCCTCAAATAAATATATTTCTTGGGGTGATATAAATCAAGCTGTTACAAAAGATGTATATGAAGACCTATTAACAAACTCAAAGAAACAATTAAGTAATAAAGATTTATACATAACAGATGTTTATTGTGGTGCTAGTTTAGATAGTAGAAAATCTGTTAGATTTATTACAGAAGTTGCTTGGCAAGCTCATTTTATTCAAAATATGTTTATTGTTCCACAAACAAAAGAAGAATTAGACAATTTTAAACCTGATTTTACAATATATAACTCTTGTAAAACAATTGATAAATCATATATAAGTCATAACTTACACTCAGAAGTTTATGTAGTATTTAATGTTGAAGAAAACTGTGCAATTATCGGTGGTACTTGGTATGCTGGTGAGATGAAAAAAGGTGTTTTCTCAATGATGAACTATTGGCTTCCTTTAGAAGGTAAACTTTCAATGCATTGTTCTGCAAATATTGGGAAAGATGGTGACACTGCCCTATTCTTTGGTCTTTCAGGAACTGGAAAAACTACATTATCTACTGATCCAAATAGAGCATTAATTGGTGATGATGAGCATGGATGGGATGATAATGGAATTTTCAATTTTGAAGGTGGTTGCTATGCAAAAGTAATCAATCTTGATGAAAGCTCTGAACCAGAAATTTTTGGTGCCATTAAAAAAGGTGCGATTTTAGAAAATGTAATATATGATGAAAATGGTGTTGTTGACTATACTGATGGTAGTAAAACAGAAAATACTAGAGTTTCTTATCCTTTAGAACATATAGAAAATCACACTCCTGATATGAAAGGTGGACATCCACAAAATATTATTTTCTTATGTGCTGATGCATTTGGAGTTTTACCTCCTGTTTCAAAACTTACTAGAGATCAAGCTATGTATTACTTTTTAAGTGGTTATACTGCAAAAGTAGCAGGGACAGAAAGAGGTATTACTGAACCTGTTGCTACTTTCTCATCTTGTTTTGGTGAAGCATTTTTACCATTAAATCCTACTGTATATGCTGAACTTTTAGGTAAGAAAATTGATAAACATAATGTAAACGTATTTTTAGTAAATACAGGATGGACTGGTGGCCCTTATGGCATTGGTTCAAGAATGAGTATTAAGAATACAAGAGCTTGTATAAATGGGATTTTAGATGGTTCAATTAACTCTTCTGAATTTGAAATGCTTCCATATTTCAATTTATTAATTCCTAAAACTTTAAGTGGAGTAGATACAGAAGTATTAAATCCAAGAAATACATGGGAAGATAAAGAAGCATATGATGAAACTGCAAAAAAACTTGCAGGAATGTATATAGAAAACTTTAAAAAATATCTTACTTTAGAAAGTGAATTTGATTTTACAACAGCAGGTCCACAACTTTAATAAGAACAAACAATTAAAAGAAGTAGTTAAAAAACTACTTCTTTTAGATTCAAAAGCTATTAGCTTCTAATTAACCTTCAATTTGTATCTCTTCACAAATTTCTAATCCAAACCCTTGAAGCCCAACAAATGAATGTTTACCTCCACTTGTCATAAGTTTTATTTTTTTGATATTTAAACTATTTAAAATTTGTGCCCCAATACCATAATCTTTTTGTGATTCTTTATTTGTTCTTTTATCACTTAAAAAGATAAGTATTCCACCTTTTGCTTGTAAAAAATTAATTGTTTTTAATAATGAATGTACTTTTTCACCATTTAAGAATAGTTCAATATCAGGGATAATTGTATGAAACTTTACATGTGATATGTCATTTAATTCTTTAAAAATTATTGCTGTATGAATATTTCCTAAATGATCTTTAAACTCTTTTTTTATTGCTTTTGAACCAAAAAAGTCCACTTCATTACTTGATGTTTCTTCTACTAGTTTTTCATGAGATAATCTATACTCTACTAAATCTGAAATATAAATTTGTTTTAACTTATGTTTTTGTGCAAAAATATCTAAATCATCTCTTCTTGCCATTGTTCCATCATCTTTCATTATTTCACAAATAACAGCTTCACCATTTAAACCTGCAAGTTTACATAAATCTACACTTCCTTCTGTATGCCCAGTTCTAACTAAAACTCCACCATCTTTTGCAATTAATGGAAAAATATGTCCAGGTCGTACAAGCTCTTGTGGTTTTGAAACAGGGTTAGCTAAAATTTTAATAGTATCATCTCTTTCTCCTGCACTAATACCAGTTGCTGCATCAACTGCATCAACTGAAACTGTAAATGCAGTTTCATAAGATGAAGTATTTGATTCAACCATTGGATTTAAATCTAATTTATTTGCTGTTTCTTTTGTAACAGATACACAAATTAAACCCTTTGCATTTGATGCCATAAAGTTTACTTTATCTGCTGTACTTAAAGCTGCTGCATAAACTAAATCACCTTCATTCTCTCTATCCTCATCATCTAACATGATGACCATATTTCCTTTTTTTATTTCTTCAATTGCTTCTTTTACTCTTTTTATAGCTGACATAATAACTCTTTTTTTATTTAATTTCTTCAATATTATATCAAAAAATCCAAAAAAAATTATAAAATACTTGACAATTTATTTTTTTTTGACTATAATTTCGAGACTTAAATTTGGGGTATCGCCAAGTGGTAAGGCAACGGCTTTTGGTGCCGTCATTCGTAGGTTCGAATCCTACTACCCCATCCACTTAAAAGACGCGGAATAGAGCAGTCAGGTAGCTCGTCGGGCTCATAACCCGAAGGTCACAAGTTCAAATCTTGTTTCCGCAACCAATCAAAATTTTAATATGTCAAGGTAGCTCAGCTGGCTAGAGCGCTGGTCTCATAAGCCGGAGGTCGAGAGTTCAAGTCTCTCTCTTGACACCATATTAAAATTTAAAATTCATCATTAAAAGTTTATTTTTTAAGTTTATTTTAATTATAATTCAATATAATTCCGCCTATAATTTTAAGACATATTAAAATTATTATTTTGCTGGTGTAGCTCAGTTGGCTAGAGCAGCTGATTTGTAATCAGCAGGTCGTAGGTTCGACTCCTATCACCAGCTCCACTTATATTGGGGTATCGCCAAGTGGTAAGGCAACGGCTTTTGGTGCCGTCATTCGTAGGTTCGAATCCTACTACCCCATCCACTTTTATAGTAGTAAATTGTTATATTTTCTGCAATGGTAAGATAAAATTTCATCTAAATATTCATACAATTATATATTATACATTTAAATTCAAACAATTATTCATATTAAATTTTATCTTATCAATTATTTCATCATAGGAACATTGTTCTCCTTTATAAATTGTAATCATTCAACAATAAACCTACAATAATAATTTTTGTTCCTTTGATGAAATTTTATTAAATTAAACTACTCTGTAGCTTTATGAATTGTTTCTTTTGTCTCTTTGTAGATTTTTGAACTTCCATCTTTAGTTGCTTTCCAAGCATCATTACTATCTTTTTTAATACCCTTCCAAGTAGCACATCCATTGAAAGTAAAAATAAGTATTATTAATAAAAATAAATTCTTCATTTTAGTCCTTTATTTATTTGTTTGTTTTATAAACTTTAAATGATAATAATAGTGTAGTTTTTCACTCCTTAGAGTATTGTAAAATAAGTAAGGATTTCATCTTATATCCAAGCATATATTATATCTATTTAGTAAACAGGTGATATAATTATTATCTAAGAATTGATTTATAATAAGGATTATAATCATGAGAAAAATAACATCATTAAGTTTAGGTTTTTCATTTTTAATAATGAGTTATACAGGTATTATTTTATTTGTTGCACCTCATGGTAGAGTTTCAAGGTGGTTAGACTGGCATCTTTTTGGTCTGGATAAAGTACAATATCAAGAATTACATAATACTTCCATGATTACATTATTATTTTTTGGAATATTGCATATTTATTATAACTGGAAACCTATTGTTAATTATTTAAAAGACTCTACTAAAAAAATATCTTTTACTAAAAAAGAGTTTCTAATAGCTTTTATATTAAATGCATTTTTTGTTATTGGTACATTAACACATATTCAACCTTTTAAAGGATTTCTAGATTTAGGAGAAACTTTTAAAAGTAGTTGGAGTGAAAATATTACAAAAATATCTTCTAATAACAATACTAATGTTAAAGTTATAGCTATTAAACCACCACCTCAAAGATTAGGAAGAAAAACTTTACAAGAATTAAGTGATATGGGAAATATAAACTTAGAGTATGCATTAAAAGCTTTAAAATCAAAAGGTATAAATGATATTAATTCAAATATTAAAATAAAAGATATAGCAAATGAATTAAATATAGAAAAGAGTGATGTTTATAAACTTATTACAGAATAGTATAAATAGAATCTTATTCTCTATTTAATGAATCAATTATTCTTAAATACTTTTTTGAAAATTTTAAGTGTAGAGTATACAAATCCCCATTTTGGAGATTTGTATTGTATTTAGATTATATAGTAATCTCTTTAATATCAGCAATATTTTTAAATGCTTGATATACTAAAGCAATTAAGTTTTTTCTATTTGTTTTTATAGCTTCATCTTCATGATTTACAAATACATTATCAAAGAAATTATCTAATTGTGTTTTTAAACCAAATAATTCATCCAATTGAATTTCATAATCATCAAATTGTTTTGAACTTACTGCTTTATATGCTTCATATAATTCTTTTTCTTCATTATCTTCTAATAAAGAATCTTTTACTTCTAATGTTTTGTCTATATCCATATCTTTTATTATATTAGCAACTCTTTTAAATGTTGTAGATATCTCTTTAAAATCATCACTTTGAACAATTGGATTTAAAGCACAAAGTTTTAAAGATATTTCATACACATTTTTTTCACCACTTCCTAAAACAGCTTTTAAAACAGATGGATTTACTTCAAAAATTTTAAATAATCTTTCGTTAAAAAAATCTAAAAGTTGTGATTTATCTAAGCCTTTATAACTACTTGATAAATCTGTTATAATTTCATCTAAATTTATTGCTAGTTTATGTTCCATTGCAACTTTTACTATACCAGCAGCTGCACGTCTTAATCCAAATGGGTCTTTTGAACCAGTTGGAATTTTACCTACGCTAAATAGGCCCATTAAGTTATCAAGCTTGTATGATAATGCAACAATTGCAGAAAATTTACTTGATGGCAGGTTTGAGTCTTCTCCATCTGGCAAATATTGCTCTTTTAATGCCATACAAACTAAATCATCTTCATTTGCAATTTTTGCATAATAATATCCCATTAGTCCCTGTAATTCTGTAAATTCATAAACCATTTCAGACATTAAATCAGCTTTGCTTAACATAACTGCTTTTTGAAGTAGTTCTTTATTTGTTTCATCAAATTTATTTGCAAGATATGAAGCTATTTTTGCTTCTCTTTCGCATTTTTGATACATAGATCCAAGACCTTCAACAAAAACAAGATTTTTCAATCCCTCATTATTTAAACCATTTGAAATATCATTTTTATAAAAAAACATAGCATCCGATAATCTTGGTCTTAATACTTTTTCATTTCCAGCAATAATTGCACTAAAATCATCTGTTTTTGAGTTTGATACTACAATGAAATTATTTGATAATTCTCCATTTTTATAAACTGCAAAATATCTTTGATGTTCTTTCATAGATGTAACAATAACTTCTTCAGGCAGTTCTAAAAACTCTTTATCGAATTTTCCAATAAGTGCTGTGGGATATTCAGTAATTGCAACAATTTCTTCTAATAAATCTGCATCAATATCAATTTTCACATCATTTGAAACTTCTATCTCTTTCATTTGCTCTAAAATTATTTTTCTTCTTTCATCTGGATATAAAATAACTCCATTTTTATCTAATTTACAAAAATAATCTCCTGCAAAATCATATGTAAATGGCTCATATGAAACCATTCTATGGGCAAATGAAAAATTAGATGATTTTACTCCAAACAACTCTGCTTCAACTATTTCATTTTCTAAAAGAATAGATAAGCTTCTAATAGGTCTAATAAAACTATCAGTTCTACTTCCCCATCTCATTGATTTACCAAAATTTAAAGAGTTAATAAATTCATTTACCATTTCATTTAATAAAGTAGTGCTTTGCTTTCCTATTACTTCTTGTTTGAAATATAAAACAGGACCTTTTCCTTTATCAATTTGCTCTAAATCTTCAACTTCTACACCACACTTTTTAGCAAAGCCAATTGCTGCATTTGTTGGTTTATTATCTTTATAAGCAATTTTAATAGGTGCACCAAACTGTTCTACCACGCTATTAGCTTGAGAAACAGGAAACTCTCTGTGCCATAAAACCAATCTTCTTGGTGTATAAAAGAAATCAAAACCACATAATAATTTGTTTTTTTCTAATATATCACTCCATTTTTTTTCAATGTTTGCTAACTCTTTTAAAAATGGAATTGCTGGTAATTCTTCAACACCAATCTCAATCAATAATGGTTTATTCATCTATCTTGTCCTTCTTTCTTTTCTCTTTTTCCTCGAGTTTATTTTTGTGTTTTTTGATTTGTTGTTTATTGAAGCCTATTATAAACATTGCTAACATAAATACAAATAACAATAAAACAATAATATCTAATATCTCTTTCACAATAGTCCTATCTTTAATATATTTATTTCTAAAAAGTAGATATTTTATCTAAAGCTGACTTATTCTTAAGTAAATCAATGAAGTAATATTTTTTTCAATTTAATGATTATTTATTTTAATAAATAATTATAAATAACCCCATCAATTTGTTGTTTTGTTATATCTTCAAACTCTTCATTTGATTCAATTATTGCTAAAACTTTTGAATCAAACATATAATTATCTGCTGTATTTTGAATACTTTGAGCTAATTGTTTATCACAAATTATATATTTTGCTTCTAAGGCATTTGAATAAATAGCTTCTTTTAAATCTTTTATAATAACACCATATGATAAATTATTTTTAAAACAATAATCAACTAAACTTTGTATATATTCAAAAACTACCATTGTATTTGCTTTAGTTTTCGCTAATTCTTCGATTGTAGAAACTTTTGTCAATGTTTCATATGGGATATTTTTATCGCCTATTAATATCATTATATTTTCCTTAACTATTTAAGCACTCTTTTGAACAAAAATATTTTCCATTACTTAAAATACCCTCTTTTTTAGAAACATAAGTTCCACAACTTGGGCACTCAACCATAACATCTTCAATATTTTCTTTTTTTTTGTTAGTTTTTATAACACCTTCTCTATCTTTTTTAAAAAAGATTATATAAACTAAAAATAAAACTATTACAACTGCTAATATTTTAAATATCATTATTTACCTTCATATATTAATTATTTTTGCAAATACAAATAATTTCTTTCTTTTCTACTTATTATTGTACAATTATCTAATTTTGCTTTTTTTATCTCATCTTCTAACATGCTACCTTTATAAAAAAGAAAACTACAATTATCTTTAGAGATATTTTTTGTTAAATCTAACAATAAACTTGTATTAGTTACAGCTCTAGATGTTATTAAATCAACTTTAATATCTTTTACTACTTCTACTCTTTTACAAATAACTTCAACATTTTGTAAACCTAAACTATTTTTAACAAAATTTAAAAAAGCAACTCTTTTTATCCTTGGTTCTATTAAGTAACATTTGATATTTGGTTTTGAAATTGCAAGTAAAAGACCAGGATACCCTGCCCCAGTCCCAATATCAGCAAAACTTTCAAAATTATTAATAAAAGATAAAGGATATACAGAATCAACTATATTTTCGATTATATCATTTTCATGTAAACTTCCACTAAGATTATGGACCTTACCCCACTTTTGAAGAAGTTTAATAAACTCATTGCATCTTTCATAAAACTTATCATCAAATTCTAAATTATTACTTTTTAAACTATTTTTTAAATTATTCATCTTATAAAAGGTGCCCCATTTTATCTTTTTTTGTATTTAAATAGTATTTATTATACTTATTTACTTTTGTAATTGAAGGAATTCTTTCTATTAATTCAACATTTAAAGATTTTACATAATCGATTTTTTTAGGATTATTTGTAATTAATTTTAATTTGTTTATCTTTAAATCATCAAAAATATATTTTATAACTTTATAATCTCTTTCATCTTCTTTAAATCCAAGTTCCAAGTTTGCTTCAATAGTATTTCTTCCTTGATCTTGTAAAGCATAGGCATTAACCTTATTTAATAAACCTATATTTCTTCCTTCTTGCCGGTGATATATTATCAAACCACCCTCTTTTGATATGAACTTTAGTGCCAATTCAAGCTGATTTTGACAATCACATTTTAAACTTCCTAATGTATCGCCTGTAAGACATTCAGAATGAATTCTTACATAAGGAGCTTCTATTTGTTCAAAATCTAATGACATAATGGCTAAATGCTCTTGATTATTATCTTTATAAGCTTTTATTCTAAATTTTCCATATTTTGTAGGTAGGTTAGCAATATTTGATTGTTGTATATTCATTCGCCTTTAAACCTTATAGTGATAAAATAACCAAAATTATAACAAATACCAAATTAAAAAAGAACCTTTTGTAAAAAATAATTTAAATTCTTTTTTATTTTGGTAAAATTAAAGGTACAAAATGTTTAAAAGATTTAGAAGAACAAGAATAAATGAAAATTTAAGAAATATGCTACAAGAAACAACACTTTCTAAAAATGACTTTATGTATCCCCTTTTTGTAAAAGAGGGTTCAAATATAAAAAAAGAAGTTGAATCAATGCCAGGTGTATTTCAAATGAGTATTGATGAAATAATTAAAGAGTGTGAGTATATCTATTCTATTGGATTAAAATCAATTATGTTATTTGGTATTCCTGATGTTAAAGACTCAGTAGGAAGCGAATGTCTTTGTGAAGAGAGTATTATTGCAAGAACAATCAAAGCTATTAAACAAAAAGTTCCAGATATGTTCATTGCTACTGATTTATGCTTTTGTGAATACACTGATCATGGACATTGTGGAATACTTGATCCAAAAACAAAAACAGTTGATAATGATAAAACATTAGAACTTTCTGCACAACAAGCTTTAGTTCATGCAAAAGCAGGTGCAGATATGATTGCGCCAAGTGGTATGATGGATGGTATTATTGAAGTTTTAAGAACAACATTAGACTCAAATGGTTTTGAAAATCTTCCAATAATGGCATATTCAACTAAATTTGCAAGTGCATACTATGGACCTTTTAGAGATGTTGCTGAATCAACTCCTTCTTTTGGAGATAGAAGAACATATCAAATGAACTCTGCAAATAGATTAGAAGCTATTGAGGAATCACTTGAAGATGAAAAACAAGGTGCAGATATTTTAATGGTTAAACCAGCTCTTGCTTTTATGGATATAATAAGAGATATAAGAAATAGCTCAAACCTTCCACTTTGCGCATATAATGTAAGTGGAGAGTACGCTATGCTTAAGCATGCGGGAAATGCTGGTCTAGTTGATTATGAAAAAGTAATGATTGAAACATTAATAGGCTTTAAAAGAGCAGGTGCTAATATGATAATTACTTATCATGCAAAAGAGGCTTGTGAATTTTTAAATAAGAATTAAAATGCCTAAAAATACTTATCAAGAAGCAATAGAAAATAGTAATATTGTATCAAAAACAGATATTGATGGAATAATTACTTTTGTAAATGATGAGTTTTGTAATATATTTGGCTACTCAAAAAAGGAATTATTAGGGAAAAATCACAATATTGTAAGACACCCTGATATTCCTAGTGAACACTTTAAAAACCTTTGGGAAACAATAAAATTTAATAAAAAAACTTATAAATCTACAGTTAAAAACTTAACCAAAGAAGGAAGAAGTGTTTACTTAAATACTACTATCACTCCTATTCTTGATAAAGATGGAAATATCAAAGAGTTTATTGCAATTCGTTATGATGTAACACAAGAAGTTGAATTAAAGAAAAACTTAGAAAAAAAAGATAAAGAGTTAAAACTTTTAAATAAAACTTTGGAGATGAGAGTTCAAGAACAAACAAAACAATTAAAAGAACTAAATCAAACATTAGAACAAAGAGTAAAAAACGAAATTGAAAAAAATAAACAAAAGCAAAAAATTCTTTTTTGGCAATCAAGAATGGCGAGTTTAGGACAAATGCTAGCAAATATTGCTCATCAGTGGAGACAACCTTTAACTGAATTAAATCTTGCTCTATTTAATGTAAAAAAATCTGCTTCTAATCAAGAGTTTGATGAACTTGAAAAATACTACAAAGATAGCAAAGAGATTATTTCAAATATGTCTCAAACTATAGATGATTTTTCGAATTTTTTTAATCCAAACAAAGAAAAAGAAAAATTTAATTTAAAAAATTCAATTGATGAAAGTTTAAATATAACAAGAAAACTTATTCAAAAGGAAAATATCAATATAAAAAAAGAGTATATTGATTTAGAAGTTTTTGGCGTATCAAATGAATTTTCTCAAGTTATTATTAACTTTTTACAAAATTCTGCACATGCATTTAATAAAAAAAATATTGAAAATAAAGAGATAATCATAAGTATCAAGCAAGTCACTATTGAGTCACAAGAATTTGCACAAGTTACATTTAGTGACAATGCAAGAGGAGTTGATGAAAATACTTTAGATAAAATATTTGAACCTTATTTTACAACAAAACATCAAAGTAATGGAACAGGACTTGGTCTTTTTATGTCTAAACTTATAATTGAAAAAAGTTTAAATGGAACAATGTTTGCGAAAAATAGTAATAAAGGACTTATATTTACAATTAATATTCCACTTTAAAATTATTTATTTATTTTTGACACTTTCATGCTACCTTATAATAGTAAAATTAGACTATACAAGGAGGCTGTAATGAAAACTACAGTTTTGTTATTTTTAATGAGTTTATTTATTTTTGTAGGTTGTAGTCAAGATATATCAAAATTTAAAAAAGACGATTGCATAAAAAAAGGTTATGGATATAAAAAAGAGAAAGTATTAAATTATAGAACAGGAAAATATGAACTAAGAACTATTTGTGTAAAAAAGTAAGATTTAAAATCTTACTTTTTTCTAAGGTTAATTACAATATCACTTAATTTTGCTAAATCTATAATTGAAAGTCTTAATGTCCTTCGAACTAATTCAGAAATTGAGATATCTTTTTCAATTAATATTTGTGCTGCTTTTTCATAGTTTCTTTCATTTTTTATTAATTTTATAACTTCTGCAACACCAGAAGCTATTTCAATAAATTTTTGAGTATCTTGTGCATTCATAATAAATTACTCTCTTAATTCATTAAGTCTTTTAAGTAAATACTCTAATTCTGCCCTCTTCTCAATTTTTTCATCAACTTTTTCTTCTAAAAAGTCAACTACATTTTGATGTAGTTTTAATTTATTTAATTTATTAATATTTGTTATTCCTCCAGGATTTAAAACATTTACTTCTAATATCTTATCGCCAATCATATCTAAGCCTACAAAAAACAGTCCATCTGCAAGTAAGCTTGTTCCAACTTTTCTACAAACCTTTTTTTGACTATCTGTTAACTCATATTTATGCGCACTTCCTCCAGCTTGTATATTAGCTCTTATTTCTCCATCCGCTGGTTTTCTATTATATGCTCCAATAAATTTTCCATTTAGCATCAAAACTCGAACATCACCATTTTCAGCTCCTTTTATATACTCTTGTAAAATAACATATTTGTCACCTGATTTATCTATATAAAAGTCTAATAGTGAATTTATATTTGACTTTGCATTTTTTTCTAATACAATCACACCTCTTCCACCTGAACCATCTAATGGTTTTAAAATAAACTTTTCATCAGGTGATTCTTCAATGATTTTATTTATATATTTTTTACTTCCAGAAACATGAGTTACTGGTAAAAAAGTATTATTTGGATCATGAAAAGTTGTTGTATATAATTTATTATTTGCTTTTCTTATACCATCTACATCATTTATAATAATTGTCTCATCTTTAATTGCATCTAAAAAATTTAAAACCAATGGATTAATAGGTGGGTCTTTTCTTAACATAATACAATCAAAAGCATGCAAAGCTGTTAGCTTTTTTTCAAATTCAACTTTTTTATAAAAAGAGACAATATTTTCTGGTATCTTTGGTATATCTATGATTGTTTGTATAAAACCATGAACTATATTATTTCTTACTGTTAAATTATTTGTATAAAGCACTGAAACCTTATGACCTCTTTTGAGGCACTCTTTTATGATTAGTAACGTAGAACTTTTTAAAGGTTCAATATTATCCCAATGTTCAATAATAAAACCTACGTGCATATTATCCTCTTTATGTAAAATTAATATCATATTATATTCTTTTTTCTACAACTATAATATAAAAGTTTCCTTAATTCATTTTAGCCTCCATTTTATAGCAATTTTTTAATATAATTTATACTTATTATTTTGCTTTTACCTAACTTTTAAAAAAAAATTCTATAATTTTAATTTAATTACTAATTAACCTAGGAGATATCAGTGCCAAAGAATGTACTAAAAGAGTTCAAAGTTTTACTAGTAGAGGATGAAGTAAACATTGCAAAATTACTAAAAGATGCCATAGGAGATTATTTTTTTAGCTTCACTTTAGCAAAAAATGGGCAAGAAGGCTTAGAAAAAATGAAAATTATAAAGCCTGATATAATTATCACAGATATTATGATGCCCAAACTTGATGGATTAGCTATGACTGAAAAAATAAAACAAATAGATGATTCTATTCCAGTAATTGTACTAAGTGCATTTTCAGAAAAAGAGAAACTTTTAAATGCAATTGATATTGGGATTACAAAATATTTTATAAAACCATTTGATCCAGATGAAGTTTTAGATTATCTTATATCCTTAGCTACTAAACTTGATAAAAAAAAGGTATTTAAACTTTCTGAAGATTTGTATTTTGATAGAAACAAAAACAATTTATTTGATAAAAATGATAAAATCATAAATTTGACTAAAAGAGAAAAAGATTTTTTATACTTATTAATTAAAAGCCATCCAAATAGTGTTTCAGTTGAAAAAATCAAAAAAACCTTATGGGAAAGAGAAGAGGCTACAGATGAAAGATTAAGAACTTTTATAAAAAGAATTAGAGCAAAAACCTCTAAAACTTTAATCAAAAATATTTCAGGACAAGGATATTTAATTTCTCCAGATAATATTTAATTTATTACTTAATAAATCTTTATTTAAAACTTTTTTAGATTCTTTAAGATTAGCAAAATTTTCTACATTTAAAAAATTTTGTATATAAAGGCTATTTTTGTAGCCTTTGCTTACTAAGGTATCAACTATTTTATTTATATCATTTTCATTTAATAACTCTTCATGTAAAGTTGTTCTTACTTCAAAATCAAAGTTTTTATCAATCAAAAAATTTAATGTATCAAGAAATTTATTATATTGATTTGTTTTAGTTATCTCTTCAAATTTCTCTTTTATAGCTTTAAAGTCTAAAGCAATATAATCAATATATTTTTCATCAATCAAAGTTTTTATTAATTTTGTATTTAATCCATTAGTATCAAGCTTTATTTTAAATCCCATTGCTTTAATTTTCTTACAAATTGGTTCTAAATTATGCATTGTAGCTTCACCACCACTTAATACAACAGCATCTAAAAGCCCTACTCTTTTTTCTAAAAAAGTAAATAAATCTTTAATTTCATAATTTCCTTCTTTTGACAAAACAATATTACTATTATAACAATATTGACATCTCATATTGCATGATATAAACCATACAATACAAGATAAATTATCTTTATAGTCTAAAGTTGTAAATCGAGTAATATCATATATTATTTTTTTCGATAAATTTAACTCTTTGTTTATGTTCACCTTTTTTCCCTATATTAAAACTTTCAACTGGTCTATGATAACCCATAACTCTAGTATAAACTACACATTTTGTTCTTTCACTTTCTAAGTGTTTTGGTATTTTGTAACTTTCCATTCTTCTAACTCCTTTTTTAAAATTTCTTCATCACATTTTGGACAATATTCAAACTCTCCACTTATATATCCATGAGTAGGACAAATAGAGAAAAGTGGAGTAACTGTAATATAAGGTAAAGTATAATTTGAAATTACACTTTTAATCAATTTTCTACAAGCTTCTGTTGAACTTATTCTTTCTCTCATATATAAATGAAGTACCGTTCCTCCTGTATATTTACCTTGCAAGTCATCTTGTAAATCTAATGCTTCGTAAATATCATCTGTAAAGTCTGCTGGAAGCTGAGATGAGTTTGTATAATATATATTTTTATCAAATCCAGCTTGTACAATATCTTTAAATCTTTTTTTATCTTCTTTTGCAAATCGGTAAGTTGTTCCTTCTGCTGGTGTTGCTTCAAGGTTATACAAATTTCCAGTCTCTTCTTGAAACTCAACCATTCTTTCTCTCATATGATCTAGTATCTCATGTGAAAACTCTATTCCCACATTAGTTGATATATCTTCTTTTAAATCAAAGAAGTTCTTAATCATTTCATTTATACCATTAATACCTATAGTTGAAAAATGATTATTAAAATGATGCAAATATCTTTTTGTATATGGAAATAATCCTCTATCATAAAGTGTTTGAATAAACTCTCTTTTTTTCTCTAAAGTCGATTTTGCAAGTAACATTAATTCGTCAAGTCTTTCAAATAATGCAGTTTTATCATTTTTGAAAATATATCCAAGTCTTGCCATATTAATTGTAACAACACCGATACTTCCAGTCATCTCTGCACTACCAAAAAGACCTCCACCTCTTTTAAGAAGTTCTCTTAAATCCAGTTGCAACCTACAACACATGCTTCTTACATGCCCTGGCTTATAAGCTTTTTCATTTGGAATTAAATTTCCATTTTCATCTTTTATATATTGACTTCCTATAAAGTTTTGAAAATATGATGAACCAATTTTTGCACTATTTTCAAATAAAATATCTGTATTTTCTCCATACCAATCAAAATCTTCTGTAATATTTACTGTAGGGATTGGGAAAGTAAAAGGTTGACCTGTCTTATCACCCTCTGTCATTACTTCATAAAAAGCTTTATTTATCATATTCATCTGTTTTTGAAAATCTTTATAAGTTAAATCTTTGAAACTTAAATATCCTTTTTCTTTAATAATCTCAAATAATTCATCATCATGAAAATCATTAAATAAATGTTCTTGTCTTTTTGTTGGTATTTGGTCTTTTAAATCTTCTGGTACTGTCCAATCAATAGTAACATTTGTAAAAGGACTTTGTCCCCAACGTGCAGGAACATTAAGATTATAAATAAAACTTCTAATATTTTTCTTCACTTCTAAATAAGATAATTTATCTTTAAAAACATATGGAGCTAAATAAGTATCAAAAGAAGAGAAAGCTTGAGCTCCAGCCCATTCACTTTGTAATATACCTAAAAAATTTGCCATTTGGCCTAATGCTTCTCTAAAATGATTAGGAGCACAACTTTCAACTCTTCCTCTTACGCCATTAAAACCTTCATCTAATAATACTCTTAGACTCCAACCTGCACAATATCCACTTAAACAATCCAAATCATGAATATGATAATCAGCATTTCTATGGGCATAGCCCTCTTCTTTTGAGTAAATTTTATCCAACCAATAATTTGCAATTACTTTTCCTGCACTATTATTAATTAAACCTGCATGAGAATAACCAGTATTTGAGTTAGCATTAATTCTCCAATCCGTTTTATTAATATACTCTTGAATCGTTTGTGTACAATTAATATAAGTCGTATCTTTGTCTAATCCTAATACATGTTCTCTTTGCATTTTATGCATATGTCTATAAAGCATGAAAGATTTCATTACTTCAAAATATCTTGCTTTATATAACTCTTTTTCAATAAAATCTTGTATATCTTCAACTGCAATTACTCTTTTTTGTTCTAAAAGTTCCAATACATTAAAGAAAATTGTTTTATCATATTTTGTATTTACGCTTTTAAAAGCTTTTTTTATTACATCTTCAATTTTAAAACTTTGAAACTCTTTGGTTGTTCCATTTCTTTTTAGTACTTCTTTTATCATTTCCATTCCTTTTGAATATGTGAAATTTTAAGACAGTATCTCTTAAATAGCGATAACATAAAAAGTCACTAAAATGTTATTTTAAGGGCTCTGTAGCGTTTTTATAGTGCTTTAGTAGAAGCTTTTTACTAAAAGAATTTAATATAAAAATTTAATTAAGAAACAAATAAAGACAACTTATATATAATAATCGCTTTACAATATAAAAGGTAAATAGTATGAGACATTTTTTAACATTAACAGATTATACAAAAGAAGAAATTCTAGAGATTCTTAATCTTGCAAAAAAAATAAAAAAAGAAACAAAAAATAGAGTTTTTAAAGATTATATGCCAAAACAAACTCTTGGAATGATTTTTGAAAAAAGTAGTACAAGAACAAGAGTTAGTTTTGAAACAGGTATTTATCAATTAGGTGGAATTGGTCTATTTTTATCATCAAATGATATTCAATTAGGTAGAGGTGAACCTATGAGTGATACTAGTAGAGTTATTTCAAGAATGGTAGATATGGTTATGATTAGAACATTTGAACAAAGCAAATTAGAAGAGTTTGCAAAATATTCTAAAGTTCCTGTAATTAATGGATTAACAAATGAATTTCATCCTGTTCAATTAATGGCTGATTATATGACTATACAAGAAGCAGGTTTAGATAAAGATTTGATTGTTGCGTATATTGGTGATGGTAATAATATGGCTCATTCATGGTTAAATATGGCTGCTAAATTAGGTTTTGAATTAAGAATTGCAACACCAAAGGATTATGAAGTAGATGATACAATTTTGAAAAATGCTTTAAATGAAGCTAAAAATTCTGGTGCAAAAATAGTTATTTCAAATGATCCAAAAGAAGCAGTAAAAGGTTCAACTGTTGTTACTACTGATACTTGGGTATCAATGGGACAAGAGGACGAAAAAGAGAAAAGAGTTAAAGATTTTGATGGATATATTGTAGATGATAATATGATGAACTTAGCCCATAAAAAAGCAATATTCCTTCACTGTTTACCAGCTTATAGAGATTATGAAGTAAGTCAAGAGGTAATTGAAGGACCACAAAGTCTAATTTTCCAAGAAGCAGAAAACAGACTACATGCACAAAAAGGTGTAATGGTTTGGCTAGACAAACAAAGAGATAAATAATATGATAGATTTTAAAAAATTTGAAAAGTATTCAAGACCTGGACCAAGATATACTTCATATCCAACGGCACCAGAATTCAGTGAAGAGTTTACTCATAAAGATTTAATAGAGTTTTACAAAAACCAAGATGATAATAGAAACTTATCTTTATATATACATCTTCCTTTTTGTAGAAGTGCCTGTTATTTTTGTGGATGTAATGTAATTTTTACATCTAAAGAGGATAAAAAAGTAAGATATATTCAATATCTTAAAAAAGAACTTGAAATATTAAAAAAACATTTAAATACTTCAAGAGTTGTAACACAAATGCACTTTGGAGGGGGAACTCCTACATTTTTCTCTCCTGAACAATTAAGAGAAGTTATCTCTATGCTAAAACAAACTTTTACAAATTTTAGTGATAATGCAGAAATTTCATGTGAAGTTGATCCAAGATTTTTTACAAAAGAGCATATGGATATATTAAAAGATGGTGGATTTAATAGATTAAGCTTTGGAGTTCAAGATATTGACCCTCAAGTACAAAAAACAATTCATAGGGTTCAACCGTATGAAACTACACAAGAAGTAATGAAAATAGCAAGAGATGCAGGAATTAAATCAATAAATATTGATTTAATTTATGGTCTTCCACATCAAACTGCTAAATCATTTCATAATACTATTGAACAAGTAATAAAATTAAATCCTGATAGATTAGCAGTATTTAATTATGCTCATGTTCCTTGGCTTATGAAAACTATGAGAAAATTTGATGAATCTACATTTGCACCTGCAAGTGAAAAGTTAGTTATTTTAAAAGATACAATTGACTTTTTTACAAATAATGGATACAAAATGGTAGGAATGGATCACTTTGCAAAACCAGAAGATGAACTTTTTAAAGCAATACAAAAAGGTGAATTACATAGAAATTTCCAAGGCTATACAACTAAAGGTGGAGCTGATTTAATAGGAATTGGTCTTACATCTATTGGTAATGGTGTTGATTATTATGCACAAAATTACAAGGATTTAAAATCATATGAGCAAGCTTTGGATGAAGGGATTTTACCTACATTTAAAGGATATAAATTAAGTAAAGATGATGAAATTAGACAGTTTGTAATTATGGAAATAATGAGTAATTTCTCTTTAAATATTCCAAGAGTTGAAAAAAAATTCAATATTGACTTTAAAGAGTATTTTAAAAATGACCTTCCTCAACTTGAAGAGTTTATTCAAGCAGAACTTCTATCTATAAATGATGAGAAGATTCAAGTATCTCCTACAGGAACAATGCTTATTAGAAATATTTGTATGCCATTTGATGCATACCTTAAAAAAATACCTGAAAACAAAAGAAGATTTTCTAAGACTATTTAATAGTCTTAGAAATCTAAATTTCAAAGTTATACTTAATCCTTAATTCATCAAATATTAACATTTTTTTTAGTATATTAATCTCTTTTATATAATAATAATTTTTTAAAATAAAAGGTTTATAAAAAGTGAATAAATTTGATTATACAACAATAAGTGATGATTGCGTAAAATGTGGTAAATGTAAACCTGTATGTACAATTTTTAATATCAACCAAGATGAAACTACTAGCCCTAGAGGTTTTATTGATTTATTAGGTGCTTACAAAAGAGATGAGTTAGAACTAGATAAAACTGCAAAAGATATATTTGAAAGTTGTTTTTTATGTACTAACTGTGTTGAGGTTTGTCCAAATGATCTTCCAACAGATATGATAATAGAACAAGTAAGAAGTGATATTGCAAAAAAATATGGTATTACATGGTACAAAAAACTATTTTTCTTTCTTTTAAGACATAGAAAAACTATGGACTTTCTTTCTAAACTTGGATGGATGTTTCAAACATGTGCATTAAAACTTGATGAAAAAAAACAATCAGCACTTCCTAGATTCTCTCTACCTATTGTAAAAAAAGATAGAGCCTTACCTTTTGCAGATGGTAAGAGTTTTTTAAAAAAATATCCAGAAAATATTTATGCAAAAAATAAAAAAGATGAAGAAGGTAAAAAGAATAGAGTTGCAATCTTTATTGGATGTATGAGTAACTATACTTATACAAACACGGGGGATTCTTTAGTTAAAATATTGCAAAAACTTGATTTAGATATTTTTATACCTAAAAAACAACTTTGCTGTGGAGCACCTGCTTATTTTACTGGTGATTTTGATACGGTAGATTATCTTGTAAAGAAAAATATTGAATATTTTGAAACATGGATTGATGAAGTTGATGCAATAGTTATTCCAGAAGCTACATGTAGTGCAATGATAAACCAAGATTGGGAACACTATTTACATAATCAACCCCAATGGAAAGAAAGAGCAAAAAAAATTGCAAAAAAAGTATATATGGCAACAAAATGGCTTGAAAACAATACAAAACTAAATGAATTACTTCAAAATTCAAATAAACAGTTTGATAAGCTTGTTACTTATCATGATCCTTGTCATGCTAAAAAGATGCAAGGAGTATGGAAAGAGCCAAGAAATTTACTTTCAAAAAATTACCAACTTAAAGAAATGAGCGATTCAAATAGATGCTGTGGATTTGGTGGGGTAACTATGCAAACAGAAAAGTATGAGTTTGCAAAAGCTGCTGGTCTTCCAAAAGCGGCAATGATAAAAGAGACACAAGCTCAAATAGTAAGTGCAGAGTGTTCTGCATGTAGAATGCAACTTACAAATGCTTTACATTTAGGAAAAGTTGATGAAGTTGAATTTAAGAATCCAATTGAATTAATAGCTGAGGCACTAGATTAATTTATGGAACAATGGCAAAATATTTATTCTAATTTTGAACCTATTGCATTTAGCATAGGTGACATTTCTGTACATTGGTATGGAATAATGTATGCATTAGCTTTATTAAGTGCTATAGTAGTTGCAAAATGGTTTATAAGTCATGATAAAATACAAATAAATCAAGATATATTTGATTCTTATATTTGGTGGGCTGAAATAGGTGTAATATTAGGGGCTAGATTAGGATATATAATTTTTTATGATCCAAATACTACATACTATTTAACTCACCCTTGGCAAATATTTAATCCATTTATAAATGGTGAATTCACAGGTATTTCAGGAATGAGTTATCATGGTGCAGTTATTGGTTTTATTTTAGCTTCATATCTTTTTTACAAGAAAAATAAAGTATCTTTTTTCTTTTTAGCAGATATTGCAGTACTTGGAGTTTCAGCAGGATATGTTTTTGGAAGAATAGGGAATTTCTTTAATCAAGAACTAGTAGGAAGAACTACTGATGTTCCTTGGGCGATTTATGTTGATGGGGTATTAAGACACCCTTCACAACTATATGAAGCAATTTTAGAGGGTATTGTAATTTTTATAATATTAGTAAGTGTTAGAAAATATAAATCATTTGATGGACAATTAGCTTTGCTTTATGGGATTTTATACTCACTTGCAAGAATAATTGCAGAAGTATTCAGACAACCAGATATACAATTAGGTTTTTTATATAGTAACTGGCTAACAATGGGTATGCTTCAGTCTGGTTTTTTTGCCCTACTTTGTATGATTATATATTTTTTAAAAAAGAAAAACAAGCTTATTTCTTAGAAGCTTTTTTTTCTTCTTCTTTCTTCTTATCATCTTCGTAAGACTTAATAACATCATTTAAATCATCGATTTTATGTCTATACTCTTCAATGTATTCTTGATATACTTTTATTGATTCTTGAGCTTTAGCTAACTTCTCTTTTAAACTTTCATTTAGTTTTTTAAATCTTTCATATCTTTCATAGCTAAATCTTGTAGTATCTCGCATTTTTGATAATTTTTCTAAGAAGTCATCATGATCTTTTTCAGCTTTTTTATTTGCATCAGAAACTTTATGTTCTAAATTTAAGATTCTACCCTTATCATCATTTATTCTAGAACGCAGTGTTTTAATCTCTCTTTGTAGTTCACTTACAAATGATGTAATACTCATCTCTTTTGCTTCTAAAGCCTCTTTTAACATATCGTTGTATCTATTTTCCAACTCTTGTTCAAATTTAACTTTTTGACTTTTTTGTTGTAAAATATATCTTTTTAAAGTCTGTTTTTCTTCTTCATCTTGTGTTACTAAAAATCTGCTTGAAACATATTTTTTTATATTTCCAGCTTCATCTAAAATAGGGAAAATAGTAGCTTTAACATAATATGAACTACCATCTTTAGCTTTATTTTTTATTTTACTTTTCCAAACTTTTCCTGCTTTTATAGTATCCCAAAGATTTTTAAAGATTTTTGAAGAATTATCAGGATGTCTTACTATATTATGTGCTTGTCCTAAAAGTTCTTCTTTTGTATAACCAGATACTTCACAAAAAATATCATTTGCATAAGTAATTATTCCCTCAGGATCTGTTTCACTAACCAAATTTTCTTTATCTAAAATATCTTTATATAATTCTAATTCTCTTTTTTGAACTAATATAAGTTTTTTATTGTAGTTTTCTTCAATTATTTGATTTAAAATTTTAATAGTAGTTATATTCTTTATGGGTTTTAATATATAATTTGATATTTTTAAACATATCACTTTTTCTAAAACTTCTGTATTAGAGTTTTTAGTACTTAATACAATAGGAATATCAGAAGAGATGGCTCTAATATTAGTTAGGAATTCTAAACCATCTTGATTAGGAAGATCCAAATCAGTTAAAATAATATCGATTTTTCTTTTTTCTTTATTGTAAAGTTCTAATGCACCTTGTTTACTTGAAGATGTTAAAACCTCTTTAAAATATGTTTTAAAAAATAGTGAGACTTCATTAAGTATTTCTTGATTATGTTCTACAAATAAAAGAGTACTTTCTTTTAATAATTCCAACTCCAAAGAGTCTTCAATTTTCTTTTCTATAGCCATAATCTATTGCTAATTCATCAATTTTATTTTTAAGAAGGTCTAGTCTCCAACCATGTCTATTAGCAAACTTTTCAATCTCTTTTTCTCTTTCTTCATGACTACAAAAAACAAAGATTCTCTTTAAAAAGGGTTTTGGCACTTGTATAGAAATAAGCTGAAAGTAATTTTCTTTGCAATTTCTAGAGCAAAAAGCTTTACTCATAGCAATTTTTTTCTTACAAAATGGACAGTGTGACATCAATTTCCTTTAATAATTAATTTATAAAGTTTTGCATTTGTTACATCTTGAAGGAATTTTGGATCTACATCATGAAGAGCTATTATTTCAACTTCTTTGTTGTCCATTAACCAACCTTTTCCAGTATCAATTATTTTTTCTTCCTGGAAAAGTTTAATTAGTTCTTCTTTTGAAAGTATTTTTTCTTCCATATATTTTACTCAAAATTACTTTTGATTCTCCTCTAAAACATAACCTTTGTTAGAATGGTTTCTGATTATTTCATAATAAGTTTTTTGTCTTATTTTATTTACTATATTTCTCATTGTATAAATAGACATATTTTTACCTTTCCATACTACATCTTTTATAGTATCATAATCAGTAATCTCACCTCTTTTTTCAATAAGTAATTTTAAGAATGATTTTTCTAATCTTGTAAAGTCTATTAGTACTCCACCTGGTTTAAAGAATTGATCTCTATACTCATCAAAATAGATTCCATTTTGGAACTCTATTTTGTCACCTCTTTTAGTTTGATTTAAGCACATAATAATTGCAAGTTTTACATCTTTTACTCTTAAAGGTTTTGATATAAAAGTATATGCACTACAATTTATTGCAGTAACAATATCATCATTATTTTCTTCATCAGAAATTATAATTTTTGGCAAATTTGAAGCTTTATTAGATATTTCAGTACAAATTTCATCAAATGAATAATCTTTTATATTTGTATCAATTATTACTAAATCATAACTATTTGAAACAGCTAATTCAAGAGCTTCTAGTGAACCATTAACCAATTTTAATTCTTTAAAGTAATCATCAAATTCATTTTCAATAGTTACTTTAACATTGTCATCATTACTTATAATAAGTAGTTTTGCATTGTATAATTTTCTTATATTTTTTTCAGTTTTTAACATCTTTAACTCTTTGATATTAATTTTTATTTAAAATAATAGCAAATTTTATTACATTTGTCAAAGAAAAATTATTTATAAATAAATAAAATTTACATTTTTCTTTATTATTTTAACTCTTGCCAACTTTTACCGATATTTTTTGACACTTTCAATGGAACTTTTAATTTAACTATATTTTCCATTATGTTTACCAAATCTTCTAATATTTCTTCAATTTTATCATTTTTTATTTCAAAAATTAATTCATCATGAATTTGTAGAAGCATTTTTATATCATCATTATTCTTATACTTTTCCCAAATTTTCAGCATAGAAAGTTTAATTAAATCAGCAGCACTTCCTTGAAATTTTGTGTTAACACCCTCTCTTAAAAATGCAGCTTTTTGCATTCCATTTGCACTATTAAAATCAAATACTCTTCTTCTTTTAAGTAGTGTTTCTATATATTCAGTTTCTAAAATCGTATCTTCAATTGATTTTAAATAATCCTTTACACTTTTAAAAGCTTGAAAATAAGACTCTATATAACTTTTTGCTTCTGCTGTTTTAATTCCTAATGTATCAGCAAGTTTTCTACTACCCATTCCATAAATAAGTCCAAAGTTTATAGATTTAGCTATTGATCTTTTTGAACTTGCTTCTTCTTCTCCAAAAATCTTTATTGCAGTTTGTTTATGAATATCTAAATTACTATTAAAAGCTTCTAGTAAAGCTTCATCTTCACTAAAATGTGCTAGTAATCGTAATTCAATTTGAGAATAATCTATTCCTACAAGAGAATAACCTTCTTTTGGTATGAATGCACTTCTTATTAATGCTCCAGCTTCACTTTTTACTGGAATATTTTGTAAATTAGGATTTTTACTACTTAATCTTCCTGTTGCCGTTCCAGTTTGTAAAAATGAAGTATAAACTCTATTATTATCTCTTTGTTTTGCAAGCTTTAATAGTGGCTCAATATATGTTGACTGCAACTTATGAGATTCTCTATAATCTAAAAGTAAAGGAATTATTTTATGTTCATTATGAAGTTTTTGTAAAACCATTTCATTCGTACTATATCCACTTTTAGTCTTTTTTGAAGCAGTTAAACCTAATTTATCAAATAGTACTTCTCCTAATTGCTTTGGAGAGTTTATATTAAATTCACTACCTGCTAACTCATAAATATTATTAGTTAGTTCACCTAGATGTTTTAAACTTTTTTCTTTTAACTCTTCAAGTATTTTAATATCAATTTTTATACCATTTTCTTGCATGTATGCTAATACTTTAGTAAATTCAAACTCTAAAGTCTGCCCTAGTTCAAATAGATATTCCAAATTTGAAGCTTTAAATTCTTCTTTTAACTTATAAAATAATTTTAAAGTAATAACAGCATCTTCACTAGCATATAAACAAGCTTTTTCAACTTCAACACTAGAAAAGTTTTCTCCTTTTTTAACAAGCTCTTTAAAAGCTAACATTGTATGGTCAAAATACTCTTTTGCTTTAGCATCAAGTCCTAATTTTGAACTTGGATTTAAAAGCCAAGACATTATCATCGTATCAGCATACAAATTCATTTCTAAATTAAAGTTTGTTTTTATTATTTCATAATCATATTTAAAGTTTTGTGCTACAAGTTTAAATTCATTTAGTTTTTCTAATGCCTTTTTTGCATCATCTAAGCCTATTTGATCAGGAACTCCTAGATAAAAATGCCCTATTGGAACATAATATCCTTTGTTTTCTTCAAAACTAAAAGAGAAGCCTACTATTTTTGCATCTTTTGTATCTAAACTCGTTGTTTCAGTATCAAAAGCAACTATACAATTTTTATCAATTGAGTTTAAAACATCAAATAATTTGTCTTTAGTATCAAGTAAAATAGAATCAAATAAAAAAACTTCTTCTTTTTTAGGAATTTTTGTTTTATAGTTTAAGCCATCTTTATTAACTCTTTCAATAATTCTGTTTAAATCATATTCAAGCAAGGTATCTGCAATTTTTAAAATTGGGTTTTCTTTTGGAAGAGTAAATTTATCTATTTCATCAAGTACATGACAATCTACTTTTAAAGTAACTAACTCTTTTGAAATAAATGCCATCTCTTTACTTGCTTCTAAAAGATTTTTCCATCTTGGTTTTTCTATACTTTCTAAATTTTCATAAATATTTTCTATTGTACTAAACTGGCTAATTAATGCTTGTGCAGTTTTTGCTCCCACACCTTTAACTCCAGGTACATTATCCGCACTATCACCTAAAAGTGCTTGATAATCAGTGAATTGTTTAGGTGTTACTCCATATTTTTCTGTACATTTATCTTCATTGATTATTACTTTTTTTATTGGATCGAATAAATAAATTGTATCATCATCAATTAATTGATATAAATCTTTATCATGACTTACTATTCTTACTTCTAAATCTTTTCTTTTTGCATCATGGGCTATTGAAGCTATAATATCATCTGCTTCAAATCCAACTCTTGAAGCTGTTTGAAAGCCCATTTTCTCTATCCAATCAATTGCAACAGGTAGTTGTGTTAAAAGATCTTCTGGAACATCTGGTCTATGTGCTTTATATTGACTATAAATTTCATTTCTAAAAGTATCGCCTTTAGAATCTAATGCAAATACTAAATAATCAGTTTGAAAATCTTTTCCAATATTTGAAATAAAATTCATAAAACCTGTTAATAAGCCAGTTGGAAATCCCTCTTTTGATTTTAAAGGAGGAAGTGCATAATAACTTCTAAATAAAAATCCGAATGTATCTATAACTGTTATTGTTTTCTTCATATTACCTACTTATAAATTTTTAAAGTTTTTATAATATAATATCAATACTAAAAATAAGGTTTTATATGTCAGAAGAGTACACTCTTACTAAACTCAAAAGAAGTAATGATGAACTAAAAGAGATAATAAATAATTCTTGGGATGGAATAGGAATTATTGATTTTACTGGGAAGTTTATATATTACAATAATGCATTCGTTCCTATTTTGGGTTTTTCAAAAGAAGAATTAAAAAACAAAAATTTTATATCATTTATACAAGAAGATTATAAAAAATCATTTATTGAATTAATGAAAAAAAATTTAAAAAATAGATATGAATCAGATATAAATATTGTTTGTATTAGAAAAGATAATCAAAAAGTTTACTTAAGAATAACATTATCAACTATGCTAAATAAAAAACTTTTTGTAATTAATACAAAAGATATAACAAAAGAGATTTCTGATGATCAAATTTTAGATAGTTATGTGGCTTCAACTCATGTAAATATAGATGGACTTATAACCCAAACTAGTCAAGCTTTTCGTACTCTTAGTGGTTATGAAGAGAATGAACTATTAAATAAGCACCATACTATTATAAAATCAGTTGACGAAGATGACAAGGTCTTTAGTGAGATTTTAAATCATATCAAAAATGCAAAAGAGTGGAATGGGAAAATCAAAGCTAAAAGAAAAAATGGAATAATTTTTTGGATTGATACAAAAGTAAAGCCTACTTATAATAAATATGGTGATATCACAGGTTATACTTCACTTATGTTTGATATTACAAATGAGATTAATCTTAATGTAGAAACAAAGTCTTTGCAACAAGAAGTGCTTCAAAAAGACAACTTATTAGTTCAACAATCAAAACTAGCAATAATGACAGAAACTTTGCAAATGCTTTCCCATGAATGGAGACAACCTTTAAATATAATATCAATTAGAGCTCAAAAACTTGAACTTGATTTAACAATGGGACTTGATTCAAATAAAGAGGTGTTTTCACAAAGCTTAAAAGAGATAAAAGATGATGCACAAAAGTTATCAGATACTATTGAAGAGTTTCAAAGTTTTGTACAATTAAAAAGTGAGAAAGAGAAAGTTATAGCAAAAGATGTTATTTTAAAAGCTGTAGAGATTTTCAAAAAAGATCCAGAGTCAAAAGATATAGATTTTATAAAAGATGTAACTGATATCCCTGCTTTTAATAGTTATAAAAGTGAACTTACAACTATTTTAGTAAATATTTTAGTAAATGCAAAAGAAGCAATATTTAGAAAAAAAATTAAAAATGGTGTAATAAAACTAACTTGTTATTGTTTAAATAATACAATATTCTTTGAGATAAGTGATAATGCAGGTGGAATTGATGAAGATATAATTGATAAAATTTTTGAACCTTATTTCTCAACAAAAAACTCAAAACATGGTGTAGGATTAGGATTATATACATGTAAAATAATCACAGAAATGCATTTAATGGGTGAAATTAGTGTAACAAACCATAATAGTGGTGCTACATTTAAAATAGCACTGCCAATTTAAAGGAAGAAAAATGATAGTTATTCCAGCAAGATTAAATTCAAGTAGATTTGAAAATAAAATATTAGTGGATATATTAGGTTTACCAATGGTAATAAAAACAGCTATGCAAGTTAGTGCACTAGATAAAGTAGTAATTGCAACAGACTCCTTGGAAGTTTTAGATTTAGCAAAAATACATGGATATGAAGCTGTACTTACATCAAACGTTCATCAAAGTGGAACAGATAGAATAAATGAAGCTGTAAATAAACTTGATTTACCAGATGATGAAATTATTATAAATGTACAAGCAGATGAACCTTTTATAGAGCCTGAAGTAGTTAAATCTGTAATAAATAGAGTAAAAGAAGTAAAAAAGAATAATGAAAATACAATGATTGTTAGTTGTTATAAAAAGATAACATCAGATTTAGCTGATGATCCTAATCATGTAAAAGTTATACTTGATGAAAATAGTAATGCTATATATTTTTCAAGAGCAAAAGTTCCATATCACAGAGATCACTATGAAAACTCTAGTTACAGTGGACATTTAGGGATTTATGGATTTACAAAAAAAAGCTTAAATGATTTTTGTTCTTTAAAACCTTCAAAATTAGAAAAAATAGAAAAGCTAGAACAATTAAGAGCCATTGATAATGGATATTCAATTGCGATGGTTGAAGTAAACTCTAAATCATTTGGAATTGATACTCAAGAGGATTTAGAAAATGCTCTTAAAATCTTCAAAAAATAAGTCTAAAATGGCTTATTTTTTGATTTAAATTTACCTAAAATAAATAAGTAAACTTGCATAAAATATAGATAATATAACTTTAAAGACTATTTTCATATAATAATGTATAATAATTTAAATATAAGGTACTTAATGCACTTTGATGTTCTAATTGCAGATAGTGAAATAATACAAAATATACAACTAAAAGAAAAAACTATAAATGAACTCTCAAATATAAATATGCATTTTACTGCTAATGAAAAAGAGATTTTATCTAAAAAACTTGAATTGAATTTATTAATTATTGATATAAATATACAAAACTCTATAAAAATTGCAAAAGAGTGTTTAAGTAATGATATAGATGTTATATTTATCATAGATAATACTCAAAATCTTGATTTAGCTTATAGTATTGATGTTTTTGACTTTATTTACAAACCACTATTTTTTAATAAACTAGTATTTAAAATAAATCATTATGTAAAAATTAGAGAAAAAGAAAAAGAACTTCTAAAACAAAAAGAAGTTTCTTCTACTATATTAAATAATATTGCAACACCTATATTTTTAACAGATGGTAAAAAATTTCTTTTTGCAAATAAAAACTTTTTAAAAGTCTTGAAGTTAAAAAAATTAAGTGAATTAAATAAAAAATACAAACAAGTCTCTGATGTATTTGAAAAAAAAGAAGGTTATTTATTTGGTGAAAAAAATATTGATTGGCTAAAATACTTAAAAAAAGAAGATGATTTAAAAGTATTAATAAATATAGAAGATAAAAAATATATTTATAAGATTCAATCTAATTATCTAAAACAAAATAAAAACCATCTTATTTTTTTAGATGATATTACTCATGAAATCGAGTATAAACAAGAGCTCATTAATCTTTTATATACAGACAATCTTACAAAAAAACCAAATAGAGCAAAACTAATTGATCAACTACAACATGAAAAAATCAATATTAACTCTTTAGCAATTATTGATATAAACTCTTTTAAAGAAATAAATGATTTTTTTGGAAATAAAGTTGGTGACTGGGTTTTAATTCAAGTTGCTAATATTATGGAGAATATAATAAAAAACCATAATGGTATTAAGCTTTATAAGTTTCCATCTGATACTTATTGCGTAATAGCACAAGAAGTAGAAAAGAATGACTTCTTAACTGTAATTAAAACTATTATTACTAAAATCTATAAAGAAGTATTTACTTATGAACAATATGAAATCGATACTCGGGTTAAAGCTGGTATATCATTTTCTACAAAAAACAATAAGTTAATTACAGCAGATTTGGCACTTCAAGCAGCAAAAAAAGATAATAAAGACTACTTAGTATTTTATGATAAATTAGATAATTTACAAGAGTATGAAAACAATATGAAATGGACAAAAAAATTAAAAAATGCTTTAAGTAAAGACCAAATTATTGTTTATTATCAACCATTAATCAATAATAAAACTCTAGAAATAGACAAGTATGAGTGTTTAGTAAGAATGATTGATGAAGATAAAGTAATATCTCCTTTTTTCTTTTTAGAAGTTTCAAAAAAATCAAATCAATATACTAAAATAACAAAAATAGTTATTGAAAAAGCTTTTAAAAAATTTGATAAATTAGATTATGAATTCTCTATTAATATATCATATGAAGATATCGAAGATCCAGATTTTTTAAATTTTGTAAGAAAAAAAATGAAAAAATATAATATAAAAGATAAAGTTGTTTTTGAAATTTTAGAAGATGAAAGTGTAAAAAATTACAATATATTAATAAATTTTATAGATGAAATTAAAAGCTTAGGGTGTAAAGTTGCTATTGATGATTTTGGATCTGGGTATTCAAACTTTGAGCATATTTTAAAGATGAATGTTGATTATTTAAAAATTGATGCTTCTATTATTAAAAATGTAGTAATTGATAAAAACTCTTATAAAATAACAAAAACAATAATAGAGTTTGCAAAAAATCTAGGATTAAAAACTATTGCAGAGTATGTTGAAAATGAAGATATTTTTAATACAGTAAAAGATTTAGGAGCAGACTACTCTCAAGGTTACTATTTTTCTCCTCCAAAAGAAAATCCAGAAATAAATAACTCAACTAAGGCTAGGGATGAATAAAGAAATATTAAAAAATATAAAAGTTTTATATGTTGAAGATGAAAATGATGTAAGAGAATTTACGGGAAAAACAATTAAAGCAATAGTAAAAGAGATAATAATTGCAGCTGATGGGAAAGAAGGATTAGAAAAATTCAATGAACATCTAGATGTTGATTTAATTGTTACAGATATAAATATGCCTAAAATGGGTGGCTTAGAAATGTGTGCACAAATAAAACAAATAAATCCAGCAATACCAATTGTTATTACAAGTGCACATAATGATCCAAACTTTTTGAAAAAAGCAATTGATGTGGGTGTTAGTGCATATGCTATGAAACCTATAGACTTATATCAATTAATAGAAAGTATGATAAAAGCTGTTGAACCAGTCTTTTTAAGAAAACAATTAGAAGAAGTAAACTTATCTTTGGAAGAAAAAGTTGAAGAAGGAATACAAAAAATAAAATCAATTTTGGATGCTCAAGATAATATAATATTTGTTAATAGTTCAAATATAATTACAAATGTAAATAAGAAATTTTTAGAATTTTTTGGAACTAATTCATTAGAGGAATTTCTAAATAATGTATCATGTGTATCAAAATTATTTAAGAATGAAAGAGGTTTTTTTAGTCTTGAAACTTTAAAAAATAATGATAAAAATTGGATTGAGTATTTACAAAATTTAAATGAAGTTGATAGAGTAGTAAAAATAACTAATAAAGATGGTAAAGATAGAGTATTTACTGTTAATATTGATGATTATGAACAAGGACAACACTTTGTTATTTCATTAACTGATATTACAGAACTAAAAGAGAAATCAAACCTTTTAGAGTATCAAGCAAGTCATGATTTGTTAACAGGACTTTTTAATAGACAAAAGTTTCATGAAATTTTTGGGAAAGAGATAAGAAGAGATAAAAGATATCAAAATGATTTATCTTTAATTCTTTTTGATATAGATAATTTTAAAAAATTCAATGATGAATTTGGCCATAATATGGGAGATGAAGTCTTAAAATTTATAGCTGAAGTTGTAACAAGAAGTGTAAGAGAGCATGATACTGTTGTTAGGTGGGGAGGAGAAGAATTTTTAGTTTTACTTCCTGAAACAAATATTGATGGGGCTATGAAAGTAGCTGAAAAGATAAGAATTGCAATACAAGAGTTTAAATCAAAAAAAATCCCAAAACAGATAACAGCTAGTTTTGGAGTAACTACACTTTTTGAAGGTGATATTGAAGAAGAGTTTATAAAAAAAGCAGATATTGCATTGTATAAAGCAAAAAAAGAAGGAAGAAATAGAGTTGTTTCTTACACTACTTAGAAGTTAAAATCTTCTCCTAAGTAGTGTTGTCTAACACTTCCATCACTTTTTATATCTTCACTTTTACCAGAAGCTAATAAACTACCACTTTTCATTACATATGCTCTATGACAGATATGTAATGTCTCTCTTACATTGTGATCAGTTATTAAAACTCCAATTCCTATTAATGTAAGTTGATGAATAATCTCTTGAATATCTTTAACAGCAATTGGATCAACTCCAGCAAAAGGTTCATCTAAAAGCAAAAATTTTGGTTTAGAAACAAGTGCTCTTGCAATTTCAGTTCTTCTTCTTTCTCCCCCTGATAAAGAGATACCTTTTCTTTTTCTAATTGGTTCAATATTAAAAACTTCAAGTAGTTCTTCAACTCTTTTATGTTGTTCACTTTTATCACTTGTTACAACTTCAGCGGCTAAAAAAAGATTATCTTCTACACTTAAATCTTTAAAAATAGAAGATTCTTGAGGTAAATAACCTATTCCTTTTAAAGCTCTTTCATGTAAAGGAAGATTTGTAATATTCATCCCATCAAAAAAAACTTCTCCACTTGTTGGTTTAACAAGACCACATACAGTATAAAAAGTTGTAGTTTTTCCTGCACCATTTGGTCCTAATAAACCTACTATCTCACCACTTTTAATATCTAATGAAATACCATGTAATATTTGTGTTTTTTTTATTTTTTTTGTTATATCTTTTATTTGTAGTTTATGCATTTATTGTATATTGCCTTTTATTCTCTTTTTTCTCTATTTTTATGGTAATTACATTAAAACCATATGAATGAAGTAACTCTTCAAGTCTTTCATCGCCCCACTCTACAAAATGAATTCCTTCTTTTTCAAACTCTTCTAAAAGTCCCAAAGATATAAACTCTTCTAAACCTTTATTATATACATCATAGTGATAAATATTATTTGAGTAAATAGTTTGAATAGAAAATGTGGGAGAAGTAACCACATCTTCAATTGATTTACTTTTTACATAGTTTTTTACTAATGTTGTTTTCCCACTAGCTAAATCACCTTGCAATAAAATAACACAATCACCCTTTTGTTTAATATATTTATCTACTAGTTCTACTATTTTTTCTAATTGTTCTAAATTTAAATCTAGTTTTTCTTGCAAGTTTTTCCCTTATGCTAAAGCATTTGATACTTTAATTAATTGCTCTAATTTTTCTTTTGCTTTACCACTTTCAATAGTACTTCTTGCTATTTCAATTCCTTCTTTCATATCTCTTGCTTTATCATCTATAATTAAAGCTGCGGCTGAATTTAACAAAACAATATCAAGTCTTGAATCTTTTATTTCATTTGATAAAATACCTTTTGTAATAACTGCATTTTCCTTTGCATCTCCTCCAACAATCGATTCTTTTGGTGCAAGATTAAAACCTAATTCTTGTGGATCAATTATAAATTCACTAATTTTTTTATTTTCAAGTAAATTTGCAAAACTTATATCAGAAATTGATATTTCATCCATTCCATCATTTGAGCTAACTACCATTGCTTTTTGTGTTTCTAATATGTTTAAAGCCTCTGTAATTTTCCCAATTAACTCTTTAGGAAACACACCAAGTAATTGTTTTTTTACAAAAGCAGGATTAGATAAAGGACCTATTAAATTAAAAATTGTTCTATGATTAATTGATTTTCTAATTGGTGTAACATATTTCATAGCTGGGTGATGATTTGCTGCATGCATAAAAACAAAACCTGTATCTTCAAACATTTTTGCACTATCTTCTAAACTCAAATCTAAGTTAAACCCTAAAGCCTCTAGCATATCTGAACTTCCTGATTTACTTGTAACACTTCTATTACCATGTTTTGCTACATAAGAACCGCTTGCACATAAAAGAATTGATGTCGTACTTGAAATATTAAAACTAAAACTTTTATCTCCACCTGTTCCAACTATATCAATAGCTTTTTCACGCAAAGCTTTATTTGCAGGTAAAGCAATCAAGTGATCTCTCATAGCACTTACTGCACCTGCTATTTCTTCAACTGTTTCCCCTCTTTCATAAAGTTCTATTAAATAATCACGTACTTCATCTTCAAGCAACCTATTTTCAAATATATCATCAAACTTCAATTTTGCTACATTAAACATTGCTATCCTTCATCACTTAGTTTTTCTACGTATTCATCCATTTTAGATTTTGGAGTTGATTTTGTAGTAGGAATTTGTAAGACCTTAAATTTATCACTTCTTTCAAGATATTTTATTTCTATAATATCTCCAACTTTTACTTCTTTGGCTTTTTTAGCAGCTACATCATTTATATATACTACCTTACAAGCTAGCATATCTTCGGCAACTGCTCTTCTTTTTGTTATATTTACTGCATTTAAAAATTTATCACATCTCATAATAGGGATTATAGCTAATTTTAGATAAAATATATCCAAATTAACATTTATATTTTATGGAGACGTTATGAATAAAAAAGAAGTAAAAAAAGTTGTTTTAGCTTACAGTGGAGGTTTAGACACGTCAATCATTTTAAAGTGGCTTCAAGATGAATACAATGCAGAAGTTATTACTTTTACTGCTGACTTAGGTCAAGGAGAAGAAGTAGAACCTGCAAGACAAAAAGCTTTAGATATGGGAATTAAACCAGAAAATATTTTTATTTTAGATATAAAAGAAGAGTTTGTAAAAGATTATGTATTTCCAATGTTTAGAGCAAATGCAATATATGAGGGTGAATACCTATTAGGAACATCTATTGCAAGACCTTTGATTTCTAAAAAACAGATTGAAATTGCAGAAAAAATGGGTGCAGATGCTGTTTCTCATGGTGCAACTGGAAAAGGAAATGATCAAGTAAGATTTGAGCTTGGTTATTTAGGACTTAATTCAGAAATTACAGTAATTGCACCTTGGAGAGAATGGGATTTAAATTCAAGAGAAAAACTTTTAGCTTATGCTAAAAAAAATGGAATTAATATTGATAAAAAGCATTTTGATGAAAATGGAAATCCTGCTGTAAGTCCATATTCAATGGATGCGAATCTTTTACATATTTCATATGAGGGATTAGTTTTAGAAGATCCAGCAAAACAACCAGATGAAAATATGTGGTTATGGACAAACTCTTTAGAAGAGGCTCCAAATGAAGCTGAATATATTACAATCTCATACAAAAATGGAGATCCATATGCAATTAATGGTGAGGAGTTATCACCTGCAACACTTCTAAAAAAACTAAATGACTATGGAAATAAACATGGTATTGGAAGAATTGATATTGTAGAGAATAGATATGTTGGTATGAAAGCAAGAGGTTGCTATGAAACTCCAGGTGGAACAATTATGTTAAAAGCCCATAGAGCAATTGAATCAATTACTTTAGATAGAGAAGCAGCACATTTAAAAGATGAATTAATGCCAAAATATGCAAAACTTATCTATAATGGATATTGGTTCTCTCCTGAAAGACAAATGCTTCAAGCATCAATTGATGAAACACAGAAAAAAGTAGAAGGAACAGTAAAACTAAAACTTTATAAAGGAAATGTTGTAGTAGTTGGAAGAGAATCAGAAAAATCACTATTCTCAGAAGCTCACTCTACATTTGAAGAAGATGAAGTTTATAATCAAAAAGATGCAGAAGGCTTTATTAAATTAAATGCATTAAGATTTATAATAGCTGGACAAACTCAAAATAAATAAATAAATAAAAAAGCAGAGAAATCTCTGCTTTTTTCTACATAAACTCACACAAATAACAATACAAATATAATATTGTAGTTAAAATGTAACTATTCTTGATTAAAATTCTTCTTATCCTAAAAATAAGAAGTAAGCATGCACTATTTTAATGATTTAAAAACAATAGTAGATATAAACTCTTATACAAAAAATAAACAAGGTGTTGATAATGTAACAACACATATGCAACTTTGGCTTGAAGAACTAGGTTTTAATACAAAACTTTTTAAAAAAGAACATATAGGAAATCATGCACTTTTTACCACTAGTAAAAAAGATGGAATTAAAATCTTACTTTTAGGGCATAATGATACAGTTTTTCCTCCAAATAGTTTTGAAGGCTTTAAAGAGGATAAAACGTGGGTTTATGGTCCAGGCGTTTGTGATATGAAAGGTGGAAATATTGTTGCATTACAAGCTCTTAGAAATATTTATAAACAAAATAATAAAATCTTTAATATTGACTTTTTTTTAGTAAGCGATGAAGAATCAGGCAGCGATGATTCTAAGTTAATTAGTGCAAAAATTGCAAAAGATTATGATATATGTTTTGATTTTGAAGCTGCTGGGAAAAATCTTGAAGTTGTAACATCTAGAAAAGGTGTTGGAACTTTTACAATAACTTGCCAAGGGAAAGCTTCCCATGCAGGTACCTCTTATGAAAATGGCATTGATGCTAATCTTGAAGCTTCATATAAACTACAAAAACTTATAAGCTTAACAAATCTAGAGCTTGGAACAACAGTCAATGTTGGAAAGTTTGAAGGTGGAATTGGAGCAAATACAATCTCTAGTAAAGCTACTCTTTTATTAGAAGTTCGTTTTAAAACTATTAATGAAAAACAAAGAGTACTAAAAGAACTTAAAAATATAACAAATACTTCATATGTAAAAGGAACTAAATCTAAGCTTGAAGGTTTAATTCAAAGAGAAGTAATGCAAGAAAATGAAAAACAACATGAACTAATTAATCAATTAGAAATAATAAGTAATACAAAAATCTCAACAGAGCACAGAGGTGGAGTAAGCGATGCAAATATATTTTCAAGTTGTAAGGTTACAACACTTGATGGTTTAGGACCATATGGTTTATATGACCACACAATAAATGAAAAAGCTTTAAAATCAAGTTTTAAAAAAAGAATTGACTTAATGACTAAAATACTTTTACACTATCAAAATATGGAGAGAAATAATGGCAAAGCGTAAAATTGGTATATGGTTATACCAAAATAGTGGTGGAGATGTAATCCAAAAAAAAATGATTAAAAAACTAAATGAAAGAGATATAGATGTAATCACAGATATTAATCTTAGAAATGCTATTGCAAAAAATGGTCATATACTATATAAAGATTTGAAGCTAGATAAACTTGATCTGTTTTTTTCATATAATGCAAGCGAACAAACACAATATCAAATGTACTTATATAAAGCATTAAATAGAGCAATTCCAATGATAAATAACTTTGATGCTTTTGAACTAACAGAAGATAAGTTTCAAACTTCTTTTTTATTAAGAAATAACAATATATCAACAGCAGATTATAAACTTTGTCATAGAAATGACACCCATCACTTAGAAGAAATAATGAAAAAATGGTCTAAGATGGTTTATAAACCAACTGATGGTTGGGGTGGAGTTGGACTTACAAAAATTGAAAATGAAGAAGCCTTAAATATGCTACTTCCTTTTTTGAATCAAATAAATGTTAGATATTTTTATGTAGAAAAATTCATAGATTATGATAATACAGATTATAGAGTAGATATTGTAAATGGCGAGTTTGTTGGATGTTATGGTAGGAAAGCAAGTAAAAAAGATTGGAGAACGAATGTTACTAGTGGAGGTACTGTTTTTAAAAGAGAGCCAAATGAACAAATAATAGATTTAGCAAAAAAAGCTGCAAAAATAACAAATCTTGAAATTGCTGGAATTGATATTATTTATGACAAAAAGAAAAAAGAGTATATCGTTTTAGAAGTAAATGGAATTCCTGCTTTTGCAACACCAGAACAAGAAAAAATTGGTATTGATTATAATGACAGAAAAATAGACATGATAGTTGATTTAATTGATAAAAAAACATTTAAAAAGAGAGGTAATAGATGAAAAAGCTACCAAAACTAGGATTTTTATATCTTGACTATGTATTGAGATTTTTTGATCATTCTAACTTTAAAGGATGGCCAAATAAGATTGAAGAACTTGTTTATCATTGGAAAGATGATAAAAAAAGGTTTATAAAAGAGATAAAAAGAAAAAAAATAGATATCTTAATTGGTAATATTCCTGCAACTGCATATGATACTTTTGTAGAAATTTCAAAAGAGTTACCTCATGTTAGATTTGTGCCATCATTACAATCACAATTTTCTAATAAATCAAAAGAGAATGTAACTCTCTTTTGTAAAAAACATAAACTCAATATTCCAAAAACAAAAATATTTTATGATAATCAAAAAGCAGTTAAATACTTAGAACAAAAAGCTAAATATCCTCAAATAATCAAAAGAAGTTATGGACCTTCAAACTATGGAGGTTATTATGTACATAAGGTAAATAGTTTTAAAGATGCTAAAGAGTTATTGAAAAAGAAAAAATATAATCCAGTTTATACCCAAGATGCAATTAAATTAAAAGATAGTGGGGATATTAGAGTTATGTTAATAGGACATAAACCTATTTGTGCTTTTTGGAGATATGCTGGAAAAAATGAGTGGATTACAAATACCTCACAAGGGGGTTCAATGTCTTATAATAATATTCCTGTGAATGCATTAGAATTAGCAGTTCAATCAAGTAAAGCGGCAAAGGCTGAATATTGGGCTTGTGATATTGCTATTTGTAAAGATACAGGCAAAGCTTATATTTTAGAATGTGCTACGGCATTTGCAGCTTTTCCTTATATAAGAGATTGGATTGGGCAATACTTGATGTGGGATTTTTCAAAAGGCAAATTTAAAATGCCACATGTACCTTTATTTTCATGGGAAGAACTTGGTAAGATAGACTCAAATTTGCTTAGAACATTAAGGCATATTGGTTTTTCTAAATATAAACCTAGTTTTGATGGTGAGTGCTATTTGAATGATGTAAATATTGGCTTTGATATGCAAGAAGTATATAAAAGTGATGACAGTGATTTTCCTAAGCCAATGAATATAAATAAAATAAAAAAATATTTTGACAAAGATAAAGAAAAAGCTGAGTTTGAATTAAAAAAATTAAACTTAAATAGTGCTTCTTTAACAGACATAATGACTCTATATGCAATGCAAGAAGAACTTGCTGTAGAGATACATGAGTATATTCAAGAAAATATAATTACAGATTCAACTGATTTGTTAGAACTTGAGTCAATTGATGAACAAATGTTAAAGTGCTGGGATAAAAACTTAGATGATATGAGAGTTGATATAAATAGTGTAGAAGAGTATGAACTTATTAAAATAAAAGGAATAGGTAAAAAACTTGCAAAACTTATAATAAAATATAAAAAACAATTAAATGGTTTTAAATCTATTGAAGATTTAGAGCAGATTGAAAGAATAGGCAAAAATAAACTTAAACAATTGAAATCAAGATTTAAAATAGGAGTTTAAATGAAAAAGCTCTATAGAACGTATGAAGAATCAACACAAATTTTTAAAAGTTTAAAAAAAAAGTATCCTGAAAATTTTAAACTTGAATCTATTGGTAAAACTTGGGAACAAAGAGATATATATTTAATTACTTTATCTTCTAATATAAAAGAAGCTCATTTGAAACCTGCTCTTTTTTATACAGGAACAATTCATGCAAGAGAGTGGATTGGGCATGAATTAAGTATAGAATTTGTTATTTATATTTTAGATAATATAAGTATCGACCCAACTTTAGAAGCATTTTTAGATAAAGCAACAGTTTATATGGTTCCTTGTGTAAATCCTGATGGTTTTGTTTATTCACAAACACATTTTAGTTTTTGGAGAAAAAATAGAAGAGTAAATATGGATGGAACTTATGGAGTGGATTTAAATAGAAATTTTAGTGTTGGCTTTACTAAATCAACTCTAAGCTCTTCAAATATATATTCTGGACCTGAACCTTTTAGTGAGCCTGAAACAAATGCATTGAAAAATTTTATTCAAAATCACCCAAATATTACAATTGCATTAGATTATCATAGTCAAGGAAATGTATTTTTCCCTGCCCATGATTTTAGACATGAAGATAATATTGATACAACTGATTTAAATACACTTTGTGCAAATATGGCAGATAAAATAAAAAAAATATCAGATAGAGAATATGGTATTCATCAAGGGAAACCTCCAGCAAATCTAATTGGTGGAAGTGGTAGAGAGTTTTATTATTCAAAAGGTATTTTAGCTACTGTTGTAGAAGTAGGAACTAGAAATATTAGTGATTATTTAGATGATATGAATGAGCATATAAGAGAGCATATTCCAGCACTTATTGAAGCAATAAAAGAAGTTCCAAATTATAGTAAAGAAAATCCAGTTAAAAAAGTTGAGAATTTTGAAGTTGAAAGTATTGGTTCAAACCATGTAAAATTAAAATGGGAAGCAAAAACATCAAAGGATATCTCTTTTGAAATATATAGAAGTAAAAGAGATAAACTTTATTGTAAAGAAACAAATCTTATTGCTAGAACTCAAGCTTTAGAATTTACTGATATTAATCTTCAATCAAATACAAACTACTACTTTAATATAAGAGCTATAAACAAAAAAAAGAGATTAAAATCACCTTTTGCTGCTCAAATAAAAATAAGAACCAATGTTGAATATGATGAATACTCTAGAACTTACTATGCAAATGCAAATCAAACAGGATATATAGCTGAAAATCTAAATAATAATCATAAACATTTTGGTGTAAATTCTTTATTTGTTGGAGTAGATGAAAACAAGGGAGTTTCTTATTCTATTATTAGTATTGACTTAAAAACTATTCCAAAAAATGCTGTTATTAAATCTGCTTGTTTAAATTTATATCCCATAAATAGAGTTTCAACTACAATAGAAAAATTCGGAGAATGGAATGTAGGAATAGTTGAACAAGATTCAATAAGTGATATTACTGATTTTGATGAGGTAGATAATGCAAAAATAATTAGTTATATTGGTCAACCAACAAAAAGTGATCAATTAACACAAGGAATATGGAGAAAATGGGATTTTTCAGGAATGCAAGCTTCTGTACTTACAAAACAAATAGAAAAAGAAAAAGTTATATTAAGAGTTGAGGGACCAAAAGAATTAAAAGTAGGCAGAAAATCTCAAATGATGCAATGGGATATTGGTTATGGAAAATTTGGTTTTGGATTAACTTATAGACCAAGATTAGAATTAACTTATACTATTGAACCAACAATAGTAAGTTTATATGCAAAATCAATACATACAATTAGTAAAAATAAAGTTGTTAAAGATGAGATAAGTTCTGGTTTTGATGAAAGTGGGAAAAAGATATATAGTGCATTAGAGTTTAATTTATCATCATTGCCCTCTTATGAATATACTATAATTACTAATGCTTATGTAGAATTAAACTCTACAAAAACTTATTTAAAAGATGACATTAGATTCCATTTAGAGTTTGTTGATAATAATATCAAAAGAAATCATAAAGATTTTGAAAATAGAAAAATAATTCAAAATATAGGATATGATATAAGTGCAAATGATTTAAAAAATAATCAAACTCAATATTTTGTTTTTGATTCTTTTGCAAAAATAGAATTAAATGAAAAACTAAAAGATAAAACTGATATTTTACTTGCATTAAAACCCACTTCTTCTAAAAAAGCTATAAAAAATAAAAAAGTATTTTGGGAGGTAAAAGATAGTAAGCTTAGTGCAAAACTAATTATAGAATATATTTCTAAAAGAAGATTTGCATTACCACAAGTAACAAATGCCAAATTTGAGCTAGAAAATGGGAAGATTAGAATCTCATGGCAAAATCCAAAAGATGAAGATTTTGTTGGAGTAAAAGTAATTAAAAACCCTTTTAGAAAACCTTTAAGTTCACAAGATGGACAAAAACTTTATGCAGGAAAAGACAACTACACATATGATGATTTTGGAGCATTAGATAAAAATAAATATCTTGCAATATTTACATATGATGATGTACCAAACTATTCTAAGCCCGTTATTTTAGAGTATAAAGCACAAATTTAATATTTGCATTTTTTATTTTTTGAGGATATAATATTTTACTTTTAAATTAAAGGGGAGAGAGATGATTTTAAAGTTTAAAGAATTTTATCCAAGAATTCATAATAAAGCATGGATTGCTCCAAGTGCAGATTTAATAGGAGACATAAAAATAGGTAAAAACTCATCTGTATGGTTTGGATGCGTGTTAAGAGCAGATGTAAATAAAATAAGAATTGGTAAAAAAACAAATATACAAGATTTATCAATGATACACACAGATACAAATACTCAAACTATTATTGGAAATAATGTTACAATCGGACATAAAGTTATGCTTCATGGCTGTACTATTGAAGATAACTGTTTAATTGGTATGAGTGCTACAATATTAGATAATGCAGTAATTGGTGAGGGTTCAATAGTAGGAGCAAATTCACTTGTAACTCAAGGGAAAAAGTTTCCACCAAGAAGTTTAATCTTAGGAAGTCCAGCAAAAGTAGTAAAAGAGCTTAAACAAGAAGATGTAGAAGGTCTTATAAAACATGCAGGGTATTATGTAGATTATAAAAACGATTATTCTTAAATTAGGATAGAAGAGTTTTATCTTCTATCTAACATCTGTATTATTTCACTAAAAAGGGTAAGTTTTGTTTTATAATCTTTATCTTCTTTTTCTAGTTCTTTTAACTCTAAAGGCTCAATATTAGAATTAAAAATTTTAGATAATTGCTCTATTTCTCTATTTCTTTGAGACAACTCTTTTACATAATAAGTTGACAAATAAGACTTCTCTACTTCTTTTAACAAAGTATCTATTTTAAAAGGTTTTAAAATATAGTGATTTACTCCATAATTAATAGAATCAAGTAAATACTGTTTATCTGAATATGCTGTTGTAATAAGACAAGCAACTTTTGGATTGATATTTTTGATTAATTTAATCATTTCTATTCCATCAATATTTGGCATATTAATATCAGTGATTACTATATCAATTTTCTCTTTATATTTTTTAAACTTTTCAAAACCATCTTTACCATCTACAGCAACATATGTTTTTTTAAAAAGAGGTTCAAAGCAACTTAGAAGGTTTTTTCTTATAACAGAATCATCTTCAACATATAAAACAGTCAACTCTTCGATGAAGTTAATATTAAAACTACTATTTTCTAGCTTTTTCATAATAATCTCCTATAAGAAAATTATACTTATAAATAGTATTATAAAAGTGTTAATTATTCAAAATATCTAATATTTATTTTATATCCAAAACCATAAACATTTTCAATATCTAATTCTGGAACTTTTTTTCTTAATCTTGAAACGATATTTTTTAGGTTTGTTATATCTGCACTTGACTCATAATCACCTTCCCATAATATTGCTATTATTTCTTCAACAGGATGGGTTTTTTCAATTGTTTTTAAAAGTAACTCAATTAATAAAAACTCTTTTTTTGTTAATTTTATTGCTTGATTATTTCTTAATAATTGTTTAGTTTGTTTATCCCAAATTAAAATATTATTTAACACTATTTTTTCAGCTTTAAAATTATTTCGTAACTCATTTTGATCATGTATTTCTTTTGTAATATTAAATATTACAGTAATAAACTCATCATAATCTAAAGGTTTAACTAGAAAGTAAGAAATTCCAATATTAACAAATTCCAAAAGATATTTTGTTTCACTATGTGCTGATAAAACTATGATTTTTTGGTCAGGATTTTCTTTATATATAAGTTTTGTAAGTTCTAAACCATCGATTTTGGGCATTTTTATATCACTTAATACAATATCATAATGTTTTTGATTTATATTAAAATACTCTTTATATTTGTCTAAGCCCTCTTCTCCATTACTTGTAACATCGACACAAGTAAAAATCTCCTTTAAAAGCTCAGTTGTTTCTTTTTTTATAGACTCATCATCTTCTATAAAAAGTATAGATATATTTTGACAATACTCTTCAAGTAACACATAGTCAATCATAAGCCCTCCCATATCAATAGTAAATAAGAATAAAAATTATACAATACTAAAACTACTTATAAGTTTAATTAATTTTGGAATTTACATGAAAAAACAAATAGATAATGACTCAGAAAATATAAATACAATATTAAACTCAACTATTGAAGGTATTTTAATAATTAAACAAGGATTTATTGTAAATGCAAATGATGCATTAGTTCAAATTTTGGAGTATAAAACAAAAGATGAATTAATAGGCAATTTAGCAACAGGTGTATTGATTCCATCAACAACACAAAAATTTTTAGAATTTAATAGACATCTATTTCAAGAAGTCACGTTAGTTTCAAATAATGGAGTTTTAATCCCAGCAATAATCAAAATAAGTGATATAAAATTAAGTGGTGAAAAATATAAAATAGTTTCTTTAATTGATTTAAGAGAGATAAAAGAGAATGAGAATTTACTTTTTAGACAATCAAAACTTGCAAGCTTAGGAGAAATGATTTCTATGATTGCCCACCAATGGAGACAACCTTTAGCTTCTGTTGGTTCAATTATGGCTAAACTTAGATTTAAAACAAAAAAAAATAGTGTAATAAAAAATGAAGATTTAATAAAAGATGTTTTAAGTGTGCAAGGCTATTTAAAATATATGTCAAAAACAATTGATGATTTTGCAAATTTTTTCAAAGATGATAAACAAAAAGAGTATATAGATATTATTAAAACAACTATACAGGCAAAAGAGCTTATTCAACCTAGTTTAGAAATTACAAATATAAATTTAGAAATAAATAAAATAGATATTGAAAAAATATATACTTATAAAAATGAGTATATTCAAATTATTTTAAATCTAATAAATAACAGCATTGATGCAATAACTGAAAGAGAAATTAAAAAAGGAAAGATAGATATAAGTTTTGTTAAAAGTGAGAATTATTTGAGAATTAAAGTAAGTGACAATGCAAAAGGTATACCACAAGATATTATAAATAGAGTTTTTGATCCTTATTTTTCTACAAAACATGAGAAAAATGGAACAGGATTAGGTCTTTATATGTGTAAGGTTATTCTTGAAAAACATTTTAGTGGAACAATTGATGTTAAAAATACATCACAAGGCGCTTGCTTTAGTATTGATATCAAAATTTGAATTTAACTACTTGATTTTTACCTTTTTCTTTTGCAAGATAAAGTGCTTTATCAGCACAAGAAACTATTTTTTCTGAATCTAATATTTTATCACTTGTTTGACTAAGTCCTATACTAACAGTTATAGAAAAACCATCAAACTTTAGATTTTCTATTTTTTTTCTAACTCTATTTGCTATTTTATAACCTTGTTCTAATTTTGTGTTAGGCATAACTATACTTAACTCTTCTCCTCCATATCTAGCAGCAAAATCCATTTGTCTTATTGAATCATTTAATATCTTTCCAATTTTTGATAATACTTCATCACCTTTTTGATGTCCAAAATTATCATTTACTTTTTTAAAATCATCAATATCAATTAGTGCTAAAGTTATAATAGTATTTTTTCTTTTAGCTAAATCTATCTCTTTTTTAAGAAAAACATCAAAAATATCTCTTAAATAAAGATTTGTTAAACCATCTTTTGTTGAAGAATCAGTTAAAAAATCACTTTTCTTTTCTTCCATTATTGTTGGTTTGTAAATTTCATTTTTTATATTATATAAATAATCTAAAGTAGCCAAACAAACTCCACCATCTCTATGTAGTCTCTTTTCTAAAAAAAATTTATGTTTAAATATCTCTTTACAAAGTTGTTTTGCTTCTTTTTTATTAAAAGATTTATGGCTTAAGGTTAATAAAATAAGTGAGTATAACTCATCATTATATATTTCATAGTAATATTTAAAATTCTGTCTATTTTTTATTAGTTTTTCAATATCAGAAATATATAACTGTGAATTTTTTATATCAATAGTATCTGATACTTGTGTTTGTTCTTCATTCATTTAAATTATTAGTTCTTTTTATATCATAAATATCTAAACGTCTATCTTTTAAATTATTTACACTACCAAAACTATGCAACTCTTTTAATAAGTCTAAATCAACATCAGCCACTAAAATCATTTCCGTATTAGGAGTTGATTCAGCTTTAACACCATTAATAGAAAATGCAAAATCACATGGAGTAAAAACAGCTGACTGAGCATATTGAATATCCATATTATGAACTTTTGGTAAGTTTCCAACACATCCAGCTATTGCTACATAACACTCATTTTCAATAGCTCTTGCTTGAGAACAAAGTCTCACTCTTGAATAACCATTTTGAGTATCAGTTAAAAATGGCACAAAAAGAATTTGCATCCCCTCATTTGCCAAAATTCTACTTAATTCAGGAAACTCTGAATCATAGCAAATTAAAACACCTATTTTCCCACAATCTGTATTAAATGTTCTAATTTCATTAGAACCATTTAATCCCCAAATTTTCTTTTCATCAGGAGTCACATGATTTTTTGCATACTTTTCAATAGTACCATCACGCTTACATAAAAAACCAACATTATATAAATGCCCATCTACTAGTTCAGGCATACTTCCAGTTATAATATTAATATTATAACTTATTGCAAGTTTTGAAAACTCTTCTTTAAATGTATGTGTATATTTAGCCAATTCTCTTATTGCATCAGCTTCATTTAAATGATTATATTTAGCCATTAAAGGAGCATTGAAGAACTCAGGAAAAAGTGCAAAATCACTTCTATAGTTTGAAACAGCTTTAATAAAATATTCTGCTTGTTCTAAAACTTCTTCTATATTTTTGTAAGGTCTAACTTGCCATTGTACTAAACCCAATCTTACAATTGATTTTTGTGTTAAAGGTTTCTTTTTTAATTTTGTATAATAAATATTGTTCCAAGCTAATAATGCTGCATATTCTTGACTTTCAACATCACCTTCAAGATAGTTTTTTAAAACTCTTTTTACATAAAAATCATTTGATAACTGAAAATTAAGAACTGGATCATTTATTTTCTTATATTTAACCTTTTGAATATACTCTTTTGGAGTTAATTTTTGTGCATATTTTCCATAATTTGGTAATCTACCTCCAAATATTATGCCTTTTAAATTTAAATCTTCACATAACTCTTTTCTATAATCATATAATCTTCTACCAAGTCTTAAACCTCTATATTTTTTGCTAATAAAAATATCTACACCATAAAGCATATCGCCTAATGGGTCATATGTATCAAAAGTATAATCAGCTGTAATTTCTTTATAGTTATGATTATCATCAAAAAGTGAATAATCAACTATAATACTAAGTGCAAACCCAGCTAATTCTCCATCTATTTTTATTCCCACTTGACCTTTTGGAAACTTATCAAGTAAAGCACTTAACTCTTCATACTCCCAAGTAGAATCTTTAAGATGTTTATATTCATCTTTCATTAATTCACAAATGGCTAAATGATCCTCTTTTTGTAAAAAAGTAAGTTCAATTTTATCAATATTTTGTTTCATAAAAGCCCCTTTAAGCGATATGTGTAATCAAATAATATTTTAAGCTAAACTATTATAGAAATCCTTAAGTTTGTTATATAACTCATCAAAACTTACATTTTCCATAGAATCAAGAATATCAACCATAATTACATTATCTTCTTTACCATTCCATGTTTTTTTATAAGTTCCTTCTTTATAACCATTATCTTGTCTAAATTTATTTAAACAATTTTTACCAATATATAGTTTTTGTAGCCATGTAAAAGATAATCCAGAAATTTTACAACATCTAAAAAATTGATCAATAAATCTTTCAATTCCACTAAATGATGGCATATTATTTGTTTGAATTGCTAAAGCAATATAGCCTAACTTCTCAGCTTCTTTTACCATAGCTTTTACATCAATTTGTTCATTTGCTTCATAAATACAATGAGTATTAACTAAAGATACAGCTTTTGGAACATTTGTTTCTTGTAAAATATAAGACATTAAAAAATGCCAAATATCTACTAACTCAACATGAATATTCTTCATATCAGGTTGTGAGTTAATATTTTTCCAATGTTTCCATGGAGTTGAATCAATTAACTCTGCAACTTCCATATGTATACATCTTAGCCAGTTAATATCTTTATCAAACTTATTTACACCAAGTTCCCAATTTTTACCATTAGTTGAGTCATTTAACTCTTTTTGTAATAAAAACATCTCTTCAAGCTTATGAGGGAAAGAAGAAGCTTCTTCTAAAAGTGTTGCCAAAGGTAAACACTCTTCAACTAAATTATCTAAAGTACTATTGTTTGGTAAAGATTTTTCACCTTTTAAAAGATGAATAATAAGTGAAATTGTATATGGCACTTCATCTTTTTCTTCCCATTTTAAAATATCTTTTGGTGTAACACCAATATATTTTGCGAAATCTTCTATTGTTAAAAATCCTAATGATTTTGTAACTATTTTTAAATCTTCATATAACAAATTTATTCTCCTAATTTATTGGTAATTCTATTTTAAATATTGCCCCTTTACCTGAGTTAGATGCACTTAATCGACCATTACTATGTTGTTCAATTATTGTCCTACTCATATAAAGACCTAATCCTGTACCATTTTTATTTTTTTTAGTTGAAAAATATGGTTCAAAAATTCTATTTATAATATTTTGAGGAATTCCTCCTGCGTTATCTTCTACTTCAATAATTGCAAAATCCTCATTTTTATAATATTTTATACTTAGTTCTCTTTGTTCTTTTTGCATACCATCATTTTTCTCAACCATAATATCTCTTGCATTTTTAATTATATTTATTAATACTTGCACTACTTCATTTATATGCACTTTAACTATACAATCATCAATTGCGTATTTATTTAATTTTATTGTATCAACTTTTAGCATATAAGCTAAAAAATCAATTGCTTTTTCAATTAATCTACTTAATTTTATCTCTTCTTTTTCTTTATCTGGTTTAAAAAAATCTCTAAAGTCATCAATCGTTTTAGACATGTATTCAAGTTGGTTTCCTATATCTTCAACAACTTGATTTAATATCTCATCACTTATTTCACCTTCAATCATCTTCATTAAAGGAAGTTTTTGAATCAATATTGATACAGCTTGAAGTGGTTGTCTCCATTGGTGGGCAATCATTGAAATCATCTCACCCATTGCTGCTGATTTTGATTGCTCTACTAAAATATTTTGTTGTTCCTCTACTTCTTTTTTAGAGGTAATATCTTGTCTTATCGCATAAAAACCAGTAATTTCTCCCTTTGTATTAAAACTTGGTTCAATAGTTGCATAAACCCAATATGCATGTCCACTCTTTTTTTGATTTTTAATTTCACCTTGCCAAACTTTCTTATCAAGAATAGTTTCCCAAAGATTTTTAAAAACATATTGATTTGTATCTGGGTGTCTTACAATATTATGGGATTGTCCAATAAGTTCATCTCTACTAAAACCAGAAATATCACAAAAAGCATCAGAAACTTCTTTAATGATTCCTTTTTTATCAGTTTTAGACATAATCACATATTTATTAACTATTGCAACAGTTTTTCTTAATTTATTTTCAACATCTTTAACAGTTTTTGAATATTTATTAAGAACTGCAGCAAAGTTTCTTTCAAAAATATAATCAATTTCAGATATAACTTCAAAAGAATCTATTTTTAAATCATAAATATTTTTAACTAGTGCAATTTTAAAACCAGAGCATATTATAAAAAGCTCATCACTACTTAGATCTTTTGACTTCAAATAATCTAATAAATCATTTATTACAGGGCAATCACCAATCTCTTTTTTATCATCAATAACGTTAATATAATAATCAATTACAAAACTTGCATATTTTTTTACAAATGTAATTTTATCAAGTTTATAAGAGTCTAAAATTTCAACTACTCTTTTATTTGATAACCAATATTTTATTATAGTTTTTTTATTTTGTTTGAGTTGATCAACATAATTGTTTAATGTCATTATTACCCTAATTTAAATGATTAAGAGATATTTTACTATTAGTTATCTTTGTTTTGGATTATAAAATGAGCAAGGTTTTCCACTACTATTTTTTACAACAATAGAAGGAATTAATTGAGACTTAAAACCATAAGCCTTACATCCATGAGGTCGCTCTTTTTCCCATGTAACATAATAATAAAGACACTTTTGACATACGATTCTTTCTTCCATGAAATAATATTAGCAAAATAATATAAATATTCATATATAATTAAGAATAATTTCATTAGAATTTACTTTTAATGATAATAAAGGTTAATACAATGTTTAAAAATATACACACTAAGTATAAAATACTTCTAAATATGATTGTTACGCAAATTGCATTTGCAATTATAAGTATTACTGCAATAGTGTCAGCTTCTGATATAATTGCAATTTTGTCAATAAATATCCTTTTTGGTATTATTGTAGCTTATACAAATTTTGCGGCTATGAAAAGAATTGTTGGAGGGATAGATAGACTAAGAGAATATCTTGATGATTTTATGCAATATGCCTTTATGAAATCTAATAAAATACGAAGAGCAGAATATATAAAGAAAGATGAAATAGGTCAAATTCTTGAAAGCTTCAATGAATATTTTGACTCATTTGATAAAATAAGAAAAGATGATATGCGAGTATTAGGAGAAATAGTACTTGTTATGAATAAAGTAGAACAAGGTATTTTTAGATGTAGAATTAATTCTAGTACTGAAAATCCAATGATTATGACTCTAAAAAAAACAATCAATAAAATGCTTGATACACAAGAAGATAATATGAAAGAGTTGGAAAATACACTAGAATCATACTCAAATGATGACTATACAAAACAAATATTAATATCACCAAAATTAAAAGAAAGAATGTTGTCAGTAATGAAAGGAGTAAATGCCTTAGGAGAAGCATTAACAACAACAGCAAAAACAAATCTATCAAATGGAACAATGCTAGAAAGAAACTCAGATACAATGAGAGGTTCAATGAATAACTTAGCAGCAAAAGCCAATGAACAAGCAGCAAGTTTAGAACAAACAGCAGCAGCAGTAGAAGAGATTACATCAATAACAAGAAATAATGCAGATAATGCAAATAAGATGGGAGAGCTAAGCTCAACTGTAAGAGGTTCAGTAACAAAAGGAAGAGATTTAGCAAGTAAAACAGCTGGATCAATGGATGAAATTAATACTCAAGTAAGTTCAATAAATGAAGCAATAAGTGTAATTGATCAAATAGCATTCCAAACAAATATACTTTCATTAAATGCAGCAGTAGAAGCAGCAACTGCTGGTGAAGCTGGAAAAGGCTTTGCAGTAGTAGCAGGAGAAGTGCGAAACTTAGCAAATAGAAGTGCCCAAGCTGCAAAAGAGATAAAAGATTTAGTAGAGGATGCGACAAGTAAAGCAAGTGAGGGAAAAGTAATATCAGATGATATGATAAAAGGGTATGAAGAGTTAAATAACCATATCAATGAAACAATACATATAATAGAAAATGTAAGTGCAGCCTCAAAAGAGCAAATGACAGGAATCGAACAGATAAATGATACAATAACAATGCTAGATAGAGTAACACAAGAGAA